>ENA-UPTF01000476-UPTF01000476.1-marine-metagenome-genome-assembly--contig:-NODE-476-length-28503-cov-5.663794_pt1 | contig 28503 bp, 19 predicted proteins | sample MGYA00238166_ERZ767019 | MGnify/ENA primary metagenome ERZ767019 (study PRJEB28930, sample SAMN06266391) | marine metagenome | isolation source: Sea water from 250 m depth | place: Atlantic Ocean | study... | reverse complement strand
TAGATATAAAAAATGAATATCCAGATCCTTATGATATGATCGAGGCACATCAGCATTGGGTTGATAAGTCTGGTGAACATATAAAATCAAAGGGGCTTATTCCTATTCCGTGGAAAGAAAGAGTAAACGTTGTTGCCAGGGAGGAATATTTAAGAAAAACATCGTATTACGGTAATTTTTCAAGTTCTAGGGGTGAAGATGAAGAAGGGTATTTTACTTCAGAGTGGAAGATTAATCCTTTTGAAGATTATTGGGATGAAAAAACAAAAAATGAATATTTAGTAGAACATGATTGGGGAGTTATCATTGTCACAGCACCACATGAAACGTATGGTGGTCATCATATTCAGGGGCTATATCAAATGCATAATCCAAATAAATTAAGAAAAAATAATGGAATTTCTCTTTTTAGTGAGGGTTGGGGATTGTACAATGAACAGCTGATGTTAGAGACAGGTTTTTATCCAAACAAAAAAATTAAACTTAGACAGTTACAGTTGAGGCTATGGAGAAATGCTAGAGTAATTTATGATGTTGGTATGCATTCAGGAAAACTTTCTTACGAGGAAGCTATAAGTTTAATGACAGATAAGGTTGGTTTTTTAAGGTGGGCTGCTCAACTAGAGATCGACTCATCCTCTTCCAGACCTGGATACTTCATCGGCTATTTTATTGGAATGACTGAAATTTTAAAAATGAGAGAAGAATTTAAAAAATTGATGGGAGAAAGTTATGATATTTCAGATTTCCACGAAAAACTTTTAAAAGTAGGCAATATGCCTCCGTCGTTAATGAAGGAATCCTTATTTAATTAATCTTTGAATTTTTCATTGATAGTTGTAGATTAGAAGTCTTGTTTTTAAAAAATAAAATTTTATGAAAAATATATACTTACTTCTTTTAATTATATCGTTGGTATTTAGTTGTCAAAATAAAACTACTAGCGATAACGATATTGTGCGATTAACTCGTGGAACGGTTGATATTATGGATGAATCAGCAGAAAAATTCGTTTCTTCAGATTCAAAAATAGAATTATTAGCTGACTCACTTACAATAGCAGAAGGACCACTTTGGCTATCAAAATCAAACTCATTAATTTTTACTCAAGTTCAGTTAAATAAAGTATATAGATGGAGTGAAGAGGATGGCTTATCCCTTTACATGGATCCTAGTGGGTATACTGGAATTGTTCCTGTAGAGGAAGATGGAATTCTTGGCTCTAATGGTATGACATTAAATAGTGATGGAGAATTGATTTTAGCACAGCATGGAGATAGGAGAGTTGCCAAACTTGTTGGTTGGGATACCGATAATCCTACTTTTGAAACCGTAGCTGGAAGTTATGATGGAAAACTCTTCAATAGCCCTAATGATTTAGCATTTGCTGATAATGGAGATCTGTACTTTACTGATCCTCCGTATGGTTTTGGATTAGCAAAACTTCTTACTAGTACATTAAAAGAACAGCCTGTTAATGGTGTTTATAAGTTATCTGCTAGTGGAGAAATTTCTCTTTTGGTAGATGACATTACTCTTCCCAATGGTATAGCATTATCTCCTGATAATAAAACATTGTATGTTAATTGTTCTGATGTAGAATATCCTTTTATAACTAAGTTTGATATTACGGATAATGGTATTGAAAATAGAAGCATTTTCTTTGATGGTTCAGAACTGGTAAAAACTTCTGAGGGCTGGTTTGATGGACTTAAAGTTCATTCATCTGGTGTAGTATTTTCTACTGGACCTGGTGGTGTTTTTATAATAACTCCTGAAGGAAAACACTTGGCTACTATTGGAACTACTAGCAACGCTCTTAATTGTGCCTTTGGGGATGATGAAAAATATTTATATATAACAGCATTTGATTATTTGGCAAGAGTTAAACTTAATTAATTAGAGAACTATGAAAAATATTTTTATAACACTCATTATAGTACTTTTTGGTTGTTCAACGCAGCAATCCAAAATTTCTGAAGAAGAAGTAAAAGAAGTAATTAATGGTATGTTTTATGCTATTTCGACAGAAAATGATAATCCTGATTTGATTTATGAGTATGTAACTGACGATTATATATTAAATGAAATGGGAACGCAGTTTAATACTGAAAGTTTTCTTGATTTAATTGCCACATTTAATACTATTGAAGATGATTGGGTGCTAAGTGATATGAAAATTTCAACGGATTATAATTCTGCGCATATTAGTCTAGCTAATGAGGGAAGGTTTGTTGTAAATACTGATACTGGAAAAACAGTATTAAATTATTCGTGGTTGGAGAGTGCTTACTTGGTTAAACAAGATGGAAAGCTTAAAATAAAATTTTATTTTTCCGATCAGGTGGGTTTTTCTCAAGAAAAACTACTTTCTAATTAATCTAAATACCAGCTATTTTTTAACTTAAATGATGCAACAACAAATCTATAATCAGAAGGACAGATAATTTCTTTGCCATTTATAAAAATTTCAAATTTCTCTCTGAAATAGTTGGATGCATATTTTCAGCATTAGGAATTTTTAATTCATTTGGTGTTGGAGCTATAAAAGAAGTTTTTCTTCCTTCTATATGCAACATTTCTTGATCTGAATCTAAAGTTAATACAGTATATAATGGATCCTTGTAAGGACATGTCTTTGAAACTGTGGGGTAGGCTTCTTCAATGTGTGGAGAAAATCGTTTATGTTTGAATTTATCTCCTACCCATTTGTATGACATACTATTTATTTGGATATAAGGAATTTTATTTATTGATTTTACATAATCTGTATGGTGATGCCCACTTAGACATGCAACAACTTTTGGTTGTCCATTTTTAATTGTGTGTTTCTCTAAAATATTTCTAATTTCTTCTCGATTAGCTATACCTCCTTTTGCTTCTAAGCTTTGATGACTGAATACTATTGTAGGTTTTAAAGTTATTTTTAAATCATTTATTAACCAAAACTTTTGTTCTGATCCTATATAGCGAACGTATCCATCCCATGGTTTAGGATTTTCATCATTACCATCTAACACAATAAAATGAAAATTATTATAATCGAATGAATAATACCTTTTGTCCATTTTCCACCATTTCATTGTTTCTTCTTTTTTATATCCAAAATCTCGCATATCATGATTGCCTAAAACATGATATTTTGGACCATTAAATAAATTCCATTGATCAATAAAAGGTTGATTCTGTGTTCTAGGCAATGAAAAATCACCTAGTTGGATAATAAAATTGGGTTTTCTTTTTTTCATAGCATTAATAAAAAAACTCAATCTTGAAAATCCATCATGAATTATATCTTGATGAACATCAGCAACTACACCGATCTCCACTTTATTATTCTTCAAATTAAAAGAAGATAATGCTAAAGGAAGGGAGGCTATAAGACTACCTTTTAAAGTTTTAATTATAAAATTTCTTCTTTTCATTTTATAGCAAATTATTTAAACTTAAATGATGTAACAACAAATCCATGATCAGAAGGATAGATAATTTCTTTTCCATTTATAAAAAGAGGCTCATTAAAAAAACTCATATAAGATTCTGAATTTGTAGATTTTATAGATTTCCCTTTATAAAAGATATAATCTATTCTATGTGAATCATTTCTCTTTTTATTATCCCACGTAATTCCAGGATGTGTAATTGGATTAGGGTTTTCTTTTCTATATGAGTCTATTAAACCAAGGTTTTCCAAAATTTTGGTTGAGTTCCAAGGAACTACCAAATTATTATGCAATTTTTTAGTTTTATTGCCCCAATCTTTGTGAGAGAGAGTGTTCATATCTCCACCAAAAATCATTGGAATTGAATCTGTTTCTGCTCCATATTTTTTTAAATACGGAAGTACTTTTTGAATCATATTGTATTTATGTTCACTTTTTTCCCATTCTAATAATTCTTCCACCGATTTACCCATTTTTTCAGGTTCGTCATTCCAGGGTAAATAATGAAACCAATTAGAAAAAAAACGTATTTTTTTGCCATTTATCAAAATTTCAATTCCTCCTAAATAGAATGGATATTTTGTGTCAATTCTCTTACCGAATGGATGTTTTGAATATATTGATAAATTTGTGGACGGATCATCTAATGCTGTTTCTTCAGAGGCAATCAAATGAAAATTATAACCTAAAGAATTTGCAATGAAAGGACCTGATCCATATGTTTCTACCATTAAAACAACATCTGGATCAATTTCTTTAATTATTCTTACTACATTTTCTTTACCATTTTTAATATCGTTTGCTCCATGCAGAATATTCCATGCCATTACTTTGAAAGTATTTGTTTGAGCGTTAATAGCAGTGCTTAAAAGAATTAAATAAACACAAAACAAGTTGCGTTTTCTCATTAGATTTATAAAATATAATATCATTTTCAAATTAATAAATATAATATAAAAGTTAAATTTTAAAGTAATGCTGGATAATCTTAATTTTTGTGAACTTAACAACTTTGAATTATGGCTTGTTATACGCATTTATTTTGTTGCTTCTGTACCTATTATATTGATGCTGTATTCATTATGGACTAGAAAAATTTCTTTATCAGTATTATACACATTGATCTGCACATTTATTATTGCTGCATTGGGCTGGGAAATATGGCTTACTTATGGTTTAGCGGGAGGTTTGCCAGTTGATGAACGAAGAAGTGCTATGTTGACTTGTGCAATTCCTGTTGATTTAAATTGGTTTTTGAATTCATTGGCTGATGTTACAGTAGTTTGGATTGGTTTATTATTAGCTCGATTTATTTATCGAGGTAAGAAATCACCATTCTTAGAATGGAAATGGCCGGTTTTTTTCATTTTACTTTTTTGGTTTTTGATTCAAAACATATATGTAGAGGCATTTATTTATCATATGCAATTAGGTAGTAATGGTGATCTTTCATGGGCCCCTATGAGTCCACTTGGATCGTGGTTTAATCCTACTTTATTTGAAATAGTAGGACGCCCAATTACACTACAAGCACAAACATGTTGGATTTTAGTTACTCCTATTATATATGCTTTGTCAATATTTTTTTATAATAGATATAAAAAATGAAAAACATAACTTTTCTTTTTGTTTTAGTTTTTTTTATTTCTTGTACGAATAAAACAATAGATCATCCAAATGTTTTATTTATTTCGATTGATGATTTAAATGATTGGAATGAGCCATTAGGTGGTAGTAATCAAGTGATTACACCATATTTATCAGATTTTTCAAATGAGTCTGTAAATTTTACTAAAAATTATTGTACTAGTCCAGGTTGTAATCCTTCTCGATCTACTATGATGACTGGATTGCATACGTATAATTCAGGGATGTATTCAAACTATCAAGATTGGAGAAAAGTACCTAAGATGGCTGAAGCTACAACTCTTGCTGAGTATTTTAAAAATAATGGCTATTATACAGCGGGTGCTGGAAAAATTTACCATTATTCACAGGTTCATCCAGATAGTTGGAATAACTACTATCCATCACAAGTTAATAATATGCCTAAAGATTATATTCCTGAGGATGCTCCGGTAAATATGCCTCCTTTTAAGTACATGTATAACGCTTTTGATTGGGAGGGTATCTCTGTTGGAAATGAAGAAACGAGTGATTATAAGAGTGTTGAATACATATCTAATATGTTAAGAAAAGATCATGACAAACCCTTTTTTTTAGCATGTGGCATATACAGACCTCACCTACCATGGTATGTTCCTGAAAAATATTTTGATATGTATCCTCTTGAAGATATTTCAATACCAGAACTGTTAGAAAATGACACTAGTGATTTGGGAGATAGGGCGAAGGAATTAATTAGTAGGGGAGGAAATTATCATAAAAATGTTATAGAAGCAGGTAAGTGGAAAGAAGCAATTCGTGGGTATTTGGCATCCATCACATTTGCAGATGCTATGGTCGGTAAATTGTTAGAAAATTTAAAAATGAGCAAGTATGCTGAAAATACAATAATTGTTATATGGTCAGACCATGGATGGCAGTTAGGTGAAAAGATGCATTGGAGGAAATTTGCTTTATGGGAAAATGTAATAAAAACTTTGCTTATGATAAAAGTTCCTGAAGGTATTACTGTTTTACCAAGTGGAAGTAATAATGGAAAAAATGTGGAGAGTTTAACTTCATTATTAGATATTTATCCTACGCTTGTTGAATTGTGTGATTTGCCACAAAATAATAATTTGGACGGTAAAAGTTTAGTTAAATTACTTGAAAATCCTGAGCGTAAAATTGATAGGAGTATTATAACAACCTATGATTTTGCAGACTACTCTGTTAGAAAAGGTCCTTGGCATTATATTAATTATGTAGATGGAAGTGAGGAGTTATATAATCTAGAAAATGATAATGAAGAATGGTATAATCTAATAGGTCAAGGTTCTTATGAAAATATAGTTGGTGAATTACGTTCTCATATACCAATTAATCCAATTAAAATTCCTGAGAAATCATTAATTCCATTGTTAGAACATCATATTCCCCCTGTTACATCTAGAGAGTTTTATTTTAGTGAAGAGAGGATAAATTGGTTAAAAAGATTTAATAATTAAGTACTCATTTAATAATATCCTAAGATTTTCATTTTATTCAATAAAATAAAATTTCATATATTTATTTTTTAAACAACCTAACCTTAATTCAGAATTATGAAATTTAAATTACTATCAACTTTAATAACTATTATCTTTATTTTTCCTTTTAATCTACAATCATTTTATAATAAAGATAGCCTAATTAATCATTTAGAATGGAGAAATATAGGCCCCGATAGGGGAGGTAGATCAATTGCTGTTTCTGGATCTTCTTCTAGAATAAACGAATATTATTTTGGTGCTGTTGGGGGAGGATTATGGAAAACTATTGATGGTGGACAAACTTGGAAACCAGTGACAGATGGTCAATTAAAGAGTTCTTCAGTGGGAGCAGTTGCTGTTTCTAATTCAAATCCTGATGTTGTTTATATAGGTATGGGTGAAACTGAACTAAGAGGAAATATTATGCAAGGTGATGGAGTATATAAATCTATAGATGCTGGAAAAACATGGGAACATATTGGTTTAGAAGAAACTCAAGCTATATCCAAAATTAGGGTTCATCCAACGAATCCAGACATTGTTTATGTTGCTGCACTTGGTCATCCATATGGTGAGAATCCTGAGAGAGGAGTTTTTAAATCTACTGATGGAGGTAAGAATTGGAATAAAATATTATTTAAAAGTACAAAAGCAGGTGCTATCGATTTAGTTATGGATGCTAATAATCCTGATGTTTTATACTCAACTTTTTGGCAGGTGTATAGAACACCTTATAAAATGCTTGGTGGTGGTCCAGATTGCGGTATTTATAAAACTATTGATGGAGGAAAATCATGGGAGGATATTTCAGAAAATTCTGGACTTCCTAGTAGACCATTAGGTAAGATAGGTATTACCGTTTCTCCAGTTAATTCAAATAGATTATGGGCTCTTGTAGAGGCAAATGATGGGGGAGTATATACTTCTGATGATGCGGGAAGCACGTGGTTATTAATTAATGATGAAAGAAAATTAAGACAAAGAGCATTTTATTATAGCAGAATTTATGCTGATCCTAAAGATGAGAATATAGTATATGCACTAAATACTGGATTTTATAAGTCGGTTGATGGAGGAAAAACTTTTGATAAGAGAATTATTGTTCCTCATGGTGATAATCATGATTTATGGATAGATCCTCAAAATCCTATGCGTATGGTAAATGCTAATGATGGGGGTGGTTGTGTTTCAGTGAATGGAGGAGAATCTTGGACAGATTTAGATTTTCCTACTTCTCAATTTTATCATATCATGGTAACTAGAGATTTTCCTTATATGATTTGTGGTGCTCAGCAAGATAATTCTACTATGTGCATTCCTTCTGAAGGTTGGAATTTTAAGCAAGCTAGAGGACCGCATAAACAATATTATTATGCTATAGGTGGTGGAGAATCGGGTTACATAAGTCAACACCCAAATAAATTGGACTGGTTTTATGCTGGTAGTCAGGGAGCTCTTCTAACAAAGTATGATAGAAGTAATGGTTATAGAAGAGATATCCAGGTTTATCCAAGATTTTTTTCTGGTGAACCTTCAAGTGCTTTACCTGAAAGATGGCAATGGACATTTCCTATAGTTTTTTCTCCGTTAAATGCTAATAAATTATATACCTGTTCACAACATGTATGGGTATCAGAAGATGATGGTCAAAGTTGGACTAAAATTAGTCCTGATCTTACTTATGCTGACCCAAATACTTTAGGTGATACTGGAGGAATAATAACTAATGATATGAATGGACCTGAGATATATGCTACGGTTTTTGCATTGGCACCATCAAATTATGATGAAAATGTAATTTGGGCTGGTTCTGATGATGGTCTTGTTCATATAACAATGGATCATGGAAAAACTTGGCAAAACATTACTCCAAAGGATATGCCAAAAGATACAAGAATTAGTATTATTGAAGAGTCTACGCATAATCCAGGAACTGCTTATATAGCAGCTAAGAGGTATCAAATGGATGATAGGAAACCATATATATGGAAAACATCTGATTATGGTAAAACTTGGGATTTAATAGTTAATGGTATAAGAAAAGATGATTTTATTCATGTTGTAAGAGAAGATTTAATTGTTTCTGGATTATTATATGCAGGTGGAGAACATGGAGTATGGGTATCTTATGATAATGGAGATAATTGGTCTTCATTAAGTTTAAATATGCCTGATACACAAATTTCTGATTTAATTGTTACTGATAAGGATATTGTTGTTGGAACGCATGGTCGATCAATCTATATTTTAGATGACATATCTCCAATAAGAGAGATGTCTGAAGTTGATCTTAATAAACCTCATCTCTATGATACATATTATGCTGCTAGACGTGTACAAAATGCAGAAATTAAATATTATTTACCAGATGATGCAACTTCTTTAAATATTAAAATTCTTGATCAAAAAGGAAATGTTGTATTAGAAAAAGAGGGATTAATAGAAAAAGATGCTTCAGAAGAAGAATCTTCTTGGTATGGTTCAGATAACAAAAATCCTTCAATGAAAAAAGGATTACATACATATATATGGAATCTTAGATATCCTGGGGCTACAGAATTTGAAGGTATGATAATATGGTCAGCAAGACCTCAATTAGGACCTATTGCACCTCCTGGAAAATATATAATAGAGATGACAATTAATAATGAAAAGTATGAAACCTCTGTAGATTTAATTAAGGACCCAAGAATACATGTATCAGATGATGATATTAATGTTCAGTTTAATTTTGCTATGGAAATTAGAAATCAAACAGATTTGGCTAATAGAAGTGTTATAGAAATAAGGAATATGAAGGTGCATTTAGATAGTATTATTTCTAAAAAATCTTCTAACAGATCAGCTAAAATAAAAATGTTAATATCTAAGCTTGAAATTATTGAGTCAAGTATTTATCAGGTGAAAAATCAAAGTGGTCAAGATCCTTTAAATTTTCCTATAAGAGTAAATAATAGGCTTGCCTATTTAAGGAAAAGTGTTGAGAGTGGAGATGGATTACCAACTAAGGGATCTAGGGAAGTTTTTAAACTTCTTAAAGATGAGTTATTAGGTTATACAAATAGTTTAGATAAACTCAAAAAGGAATTTAATCGTTATTTATAAACATATGAAAAAGTATATTTTTATATGTTTATTGATGTTTTCATGCAAAAACATTTCTAATTCAGATAGGGCTGTAGAAGCTGAAGGTTATATTATTAAGGATACTGATTTTGTTATTTCTAGAACTGATTATATTAATAAGTTAGAAGGGTTTTGGCTTGCTCAGTGTATTGCTAATATGACAGGTTTAGTTACTGAAATGGATAAAATAGGTAACATTGGAGAAATAAAAACCGGTCAATTTTATACTAGAGATGATTGGGGAAAGCCTGATTTACCAAGTATTTTTAATCCTAAACCAAGCAACTTGTCTCCAACTATTGATTTTGTTTTTGAGCAGAATGGTGTATGGCCAGCGGATGATGATACAGATATTGAGTATATGTATCAAGAGCTTCTTTTTGTAAATAAAACATCTTTATTAACAGGAGTGCAAATTAGGGATGGGTGGATCAAACACATCAGGAGTGAAGAAGAAAATTTTTTGTGGGTTTCTAATCAAAGAGCATTCGACTTAATGAAGCAAGATATAATACCTCCAGAAACTAGTAATCCTGAAATAAATCCAGATTATGATATGATAGATGCACAATTAACAACTGAAATATTTGGTTTGTTTGCTCCTTCTCGGCCTGATATGGCAATAAAAATGGCAAAATTACCTATTCAGACAACAGCAAGATATAATGCACAGTGGATTTCTGAGTTTTATGTTTCGATGCATTCTTTAGCATCAAGTATTGATAAGGAGAAAACTATAAAAGAAAATTTAATGTGGATGGCCGATCAATCAAGAAAAATTTTACCAGAAGATTCTTATTCAGCTAAGATGTATGATTATGTAAAATCTGAATATTTAACTGGTATGGAATGGGAAAGTATTAGAGATAATATTTATCAAAGGTATCAAGTTGATGGTAAAGATGGTTATGATATTACATCAAGGAATATTTATTGTAATGGCTGTTTTGCTGCAGGCATAAATTTTGCTGCTAGTTTGGTAAGCCTTTTTTGTGGAGAAGGAGATTTAATTGAAACGATTAAAATTGGTTCATTGGCTGGATGGGATTCAGATAATCCAACAGCTACTTGGGGAGGATTATTAGGTTTTATGATAGGTAAGGATGGAGTAGAAAAGATTTTTAATAGAACATTTTTAGATAAGTACAATATTCATAGAACACGTCAAAATTTTACAAGAGAAATTGATGATTTTTCTAATATGGCAGAAAAAGGTATTGCGATTATAGATCGAGTAATCATCGAAGAATTAAAAGGTGGCATTGATTTGAAGAAAAATTTATGGTATATACCTACAATCAATAAATAGAGAATAATAGTTATGGTATTTTATTTTAGTAATCTTCTTTTTTGAAATGTACATCGATAATTGTAGATTGAATATATGAAAAGATTGTTAATACTTTTTTTTATTTTATTTAGTTCACATTTGTTGATATCTCAAAGAATTAACAATGGAACTACATCTATTAATATTATTGTAATTGGAGCTCATCCTGACGATTGTGATATTAGATTTGGTGGTACTGCAGCTTTATTATCTAAAATGGGTCATAAAATAAAATTTTTATCACTAACAAATGGAGATGCAGGTCATCAAAAAATTGGAGGAGGCATGCTTGCTAAAAGAAGAAGAATGGAGGCAAAAAAAGCAGGTAAGATATTGGGGGTAGAATATGATGTTTTAGATAATCATGATGGTGAGCTTCTACCTAAACTATATATAAGAAATCAAATAATTAAAAAAATTAGGGAGTGGGATGCTGATGTTGTTATTGGACCTCGGCCAAATGATTATCATCCTGATCATAGAAATACTGGAATTTTGATGCAGGATGCAGCGTATATGGTTATTGTTCCTAATATTGTTCCTGAGACACCTCCATTGAAAAAAAATCCAATATTTTTATATGTTGAAGATCGTTTTAAAAAACCATATCCATTTAGAAAAGATATTTCTGTAATAATTGATGAGGTTATTGACCAAAAGATTGAAGCTTTAGCTGCTCATGAATCCCAAATGTTTGAATGGTTACCATGGACGAATGGAATTGAAGAGAATGAGATTCCAACAAATCCTGATAAAAGATTAATTTGGCTAAAAAAGAGATATGCTCCCCAAAGAAATTGGGACGATAATGACAAGATGATAATTGGTAAATGGTATAATAATAGTGATTTGTCACAGATAAAATATGTTGAATTTTTTGAAATATGTGAGTATGGTAAACAACCAACCGATGAAGAAATAAGAAAAATATTTCATTTTTTTTAACGATCCTCCTTTTGAAATCTGCTTTGATAATGGTAGATTGAATATATGAAAAGTAAAAATATTAAGAATGATAATGGATTAAATGAAATCTATCATCAAAATGGGAAAATTGGAAAAAAGTATTATAAGAAAGATGGAAAGAGAGATGGTTTATATCAGCGATGGTATGATAATGGGCAATTAAGATTTGAAGGAACATATAAAGATGGAAAATCAAATGGATTATTAAGAGGATGGAAATCTAATGGTAAATTAGACTGGGAGTCAACCTATAAAGGTGGAAAATTAATTAGTGATAATTAGAATTAAATAAACATCTGTTATAATTAATTTCATCTTTTGAATTTTTCTTAGATAGTAGTAGATTACTCAAGAGATGAAAAAATTATTGTTTATAGTATTTTATTTTATAATTTCTATTAACCTTTATTCTCAGGATACAGTTGAAAAAATTTCTTTTCAAAGTGCAAATCCTTTCTCTTTTAATGATGTTATAACAAATCTTGAAAATCAGGAGAAACAAGAAGTATATGGTAATCTTTTTATTCCAGATGATACTTTGAATTCTCAAAAAAAATACCCTTTAATTATTGGCGTTGCTGGTAGTTTGGGATGGGGAGAACATCATTATAAATATCTAAAAATGTATCAAGAGATGGGGATAGCAACATTTGAATTAAATAGCTTTAAAAGTAGAGGAATTAAATCTACTGTTGGTTCTCAAACTGAAGTTACCATTGCAGCTATGATTTTGGATGCATATAAGGCTCTTGAGATTTTATCTAATCATCCTAGAATAGATAAAAAAAGAATATCAATTACTGGTTGGAGTTTAGGTGGAGGAGTAACTCTATTTTCAGCTTGGTTGCCACTTAAAAATGCAATAAATAAAAATTTAAGTTTTGCTTCACATCTTGCATTTTATCCGCCTTGTTTCATAGATCCTGAAAATATTGAATTTTCTCAGTCTCCAATCCATATTTTAATTGGAGAACTAGATAATTGGACTCCTTCTCAACCATGCTATGAGTTGGTTGAAAAATTAAAAAATAAAGCAAATATTGATATTACTATTTATGAAGATTCTCATCATTCCTTTGATAGAAATTCTCCAGTTATTGTAAATGAAAAAGCATATAATTTTACTGAATGTAAATTTAGATTAACAAAAGATGGAAATGTGCTGATGAATTATTTTAATATTCCAATGTCAAATCCATTTTTACAGAAATTGGGTTTAATGTTTTGTGTTAAAAGAGGAATAAATTTTGGAGGTAATCCTGTATCAAGAGAAAAATCCTTTGTTTTTGCAAATGAATTTATGACCAAAACGCTTTTAAAGTAATTAATTGGAAATATTATAGTTTGTAAAATACAGTAAAAGATAGTTTAATATCTTTATCGGTTGTTATTCCTAGTAATTTTGGTGGTTTTATTTTAAAATCAGTCATTAGTATTTCAAAATTACCTGTTACTTTAATTTCATTTGTTACATATTCTTTTTGAGCGTTAAATATGATTTCTTTACTTACACCATGAAATTTTAATGTTCCTTTTACAGTTAATGTATTATTAATTTCTTTTATTGAATTACTTGAAAGACTTACGTTTGGATATTTTAGAGCTTCTGTTACTTCGATGGTATTAGAGTCTCTGTTGCTATTTTTGCTGTCAAATGATGCAATTTTTACAACAACTGCTAATTCATTGATTTCCATGTTTGATGTATCTAAAAGAATAACTGATAACATATCATTACTTATTCCTTTCCAAGAGTGTAGAGGATGGTTCATAGCGTACGTGATATCTGATTTATTTTTATCTGCATACAGCTTTTTTAGCTGAATTTCTTGTGTAAAAGAATTTGTGGTACATAATAAAATAATAATTATTGAAAAATAATTTTTTGTCATTATCAGAATTTAATAACTATCATACTTGCAGCATAAGATCCAAATGCAGTATAAGCTGCAGCTCTATGGTATGGTTTAAGATCATAATTAGTATTTATTTTACGGGCAAGTATATTTGTTGCTACCATACTTGAAAAATGTACTATTGCTAAAATTTTATGAAGTTTAATATTGCTTAATCCTTTACGTTCGTTAAACATTTTTGGTGGAGAAAAAAGAGGTATAGCAGCATTGGTGAAATAGGTAATGTTTACCATCATTCCCATAGTTTCATGAGCATTCTTTATATCCATATTTCCTTTGTATAACTGAGAACCGATGATACCTTGGACCAACATTTCTCCTAAAGTAACGAAACCTAATATTTGATGAGCTTTAAACATAGATTTTCTAAGTTTGAGTTCATTTTGTCTGTTTTCAGGAGTTAATTTAAAACGATTAAAATTTCTCATTAATCCTTTTTTTCCCCAAAATATTTTTTTAGTTACTAAAAATTTTTCAGGCAATAGAGGAATGTTATTAGATTCAATGGACTCTAATTCATTTAATAGATTTTGAGCTTTATTTTGAGAAGAAATAAAGAATATTAAAAAAAATGAAATAATAATAATTCTCATACTATGTTCTTCAATTTAACCAAAGATTATGTTTTTAAAAACAATAAAAAAATAATATTTTTTAAAATTCTTATTTAGATTGTAATTACAATTAATTGAAGGGTTTAATTAATAATATAATATGCTTAAAATATTATCTGGACATGATATAAAAAATTTAGATAGGTATACAATAGAAAAACAAAATATTACATCACTAAAATTAATGGATAGGGCTGTAAACGTTTTTTTGAATTGGTATACATCAAATTACAGTTCTAAAGAAAGTATAAATATTTTTTGTGGAGTAGGTAATAATGGTGGTGATGGATTACAAGCAGCTTGTATTTTGAAAGAAAAGGGATATAAAGTTGAAATTTATATCGTTGGTGATTCTAAAAGGTTTACTAAAGAATGTTTATATCATTTAAAGAATGCTAAGAATAAAAAAATTAAAATAGTTTCAATAACTAATGAGTCGCAAAGTCAAATTTCAAAAAGTGATATTATAATTGATGCGATTTTTGGTTCTGGTCTTTCAAGAAAATTAGATACATTAACATCTAAATTGGTTGACTATATTAATTCTTCTAAATCAAAAATAATTTCTATTGATATACCAACTGGTATTCCAGCTAATTCTTATATAAAATCAAATTTTATAAGGTCTGATTTTACTCTTACATTTCAACTTCCTAAGTTATCTTTTTATATGCCTGAATATTCAAATTATCTAGGAAAAATTATAGTTCTAGATATTGGTTTGGAAAAAACATTTATTGAAAATGCTTATGGAATAGCATTTTTTATTGAAGAAAGAGACATAAAAAATAAAATACTTTCTAGACCTAATAATTCTCATAAAGGAAATTTTGGACATGGATTAATTATTGCTGGTAGCAGAGGTATGATGGGAGCATGTGTGCTTGCCTTAAGAGCAGCATTAAAATCAGGAATGGGTTTACTTACTAGTTATACTGCAAAAAAAGGTGAAATAATTGTTCAAACTTCTGTTCCTGAAGCTATGATTATAATAGATAATGAGATGGATGCTATATCATCATTTCCTCCATTAGATCCATACTCTGTAGTAGGAATTGGACCAGGGATAGGAACATCAAAAATCACAACAAATATGTTAGAGGATTTTTTTAAAAATGTTAATGTTCCCGTTGTTATAGATGCTGATGCAATTAATATAATTGCTTCTAATAAAGAAATTTTAAATTTTGTACCAGAAAATTCTGTATTAACTCCACATCCTAAAGAATTTAAAAGACTAGTTGGTGACTATGTTGATTCTTTTAAGAGAATAGAACTTCAAAAAGAATTAAGTAAAAAATATAAAATTAATATTCTTGTCAAAGGAGCTTACTCAACAATGACAAATTCTTCTGGTGAATTATTTATTAATTCCACTGGTAATCCAGGTATGGCTACTGGTGGTAGTGGAGATGTATTGACGGGTATTATAACAGGACTGATTGGAAGAGGTTATTCTCCATTTGATGCAATGATTATTGGCGTTTTTATTCATGGTTATTCGGGTGACATATCTAAAGGAGAACTAGGAGAAGAATCGTTAATGGCAAGTGATTTAATTGATAATCTTCCAAAGTCTTTTAAAAAAATTATAGATTAGAGAAGTGAAAAAATTTATAATATTTTTTTTTCTATTAACTGCGTGTTCAAAGAGTGATAGTAATGAATTTTCTGCATTATGGACCATTAAAGAAGTAGATATAAATTCTAATACCTCAATCGTCCATCTTGAAATAGAAAATAATTCAAACATTCAATTAAATAATGGTAACTGGTCTCTTCATTGGAATCAGTTGGGTGGTGCAATTATAAATTCTTCTCTCCCTAATGGAATTGTATCAAAAAGAGTTAATGGTGAATATTATATAATGAACTTTTCTTCTGACTATAATATAAGTCCTGGAAATAAATTAGAATTAACTTTTAAATTAAATGGAATATTAAATAGAATCATATATGGTCCAATAGGTATTTTTATTCATTTAAATAAAGAAGATACCAATTATAATGTTATATCTAAAATAGATTGGAAAAAAGCAAAAGGTATTGAAAACCTAAATTTACCTAATGCTTTATCAAGATTTGATGATAATAAGGATATAATAAATATTGATTATAGTGATTTAGGTCTTGTGATTCCAACACCAAAAAAAATAATTTTAAATAAAAAAGAATTTAATATTCCAAAAGATTTTAGCATTTATCTTCCTGAGTTATACATTGAAAACTATAGAATTATCAATACTATACTATCTGATGAAATTGGTATTAAAACAAAATTTACAAAATCTACAAGTGAGTCAAACGTTTTAGTATTTCATGATGATAATCTTGATGATGAAAATTACACTTTAGATATTTCTAATAACCTTGTTGAGGTAACTACATCATCATCATCGGGTCTTTTATATGCGATAAATTCTTTAGCTCAATTGCTTATGAACTCTAAAATTGAAAATAAAACTTTTATTCCAAGTTTAGGTATTATAGATGGACCTAGATTTAAATATAGAGGTATTCATTTTGACATATCAAGGAATTTTTATGGGGCTGATAAGATTAAACAACTTCTCGATTATATGTTCTATTTTAAGTTAAATAAATTTCATCTAAACATTACTGATGATGAGGGTTGGAGAATAGAGATACCAGGCTTACCAGAATTAACAGAAGTAGGTTCAAAAAGAGGATTTACAATAGATGAAAGTCAGAATTTAAATCCAGCTTATGGTTCAGGTTATGATGTTAATAAGTTACCAGGTTCTGGGTATCTTAAAAGAGAAGAATTTATTGAAATAATTAAATATGCAAATGAGAGAAATATAGAGCTTATTCCAGAAATTAATTTCCCTGCCCATTCTAGAGCGGCTATTAAATCAATGATAACTAGATATAATCGATTTATGGAAATTGGAGATGTAGAGTCTGCTGAAGAGTATTTATTAACTGATTTTGAAGATCAAAGTGAGTATATTTCAGCTCAAAGATTTAATGATAATGTAATATGTGTCTGTAGAGAAAGTAGTGTTAGATTTTTTGAAAAATTGGTAAGTGAAATAGAAAATATGTTTTTAGAAGCAAATTCTGTGATAAAAACTTTTCATGTAGGTGGTGATGAACTACCTTATGGTGCGTGGAAAAAATCTCCTATATGTAACGATTTTTTGTTATCAAATAGTGAGGTTAATTCTGTTGAAGACCTTCCAGTATATTTTCTTATAGAGATGATGAAAATATTAAATCAAAAAAATATATCTATGGCTGGTTGGGAAGATGTATTGTTATTACACTCAGAAGATGCACAAAATGCTACTAAAATTAACACTAAGTTTTTAGGTTACAATATTACTCCCTATGTATGGAATAATGTTTGGGGAGGTGGTAGAGAAGATATGATTTATAAGTTTGCTAATATGGATTTTAAAGTAATTATGAGTAATTCTGCTGCTTTTTATTTTGATATGACTGATGATAAGGATCCTGAAAATTTTGGTCTTAGTTGGTCAGGTCTTGTTAGCTATAAAGATGCTTGGCTTACTGAACCATTAAATGTGTATGCAAAAACATATCTAAACTCAGAGTTTGAAAAATTTAGAAGAGATGATAATGTAGAGTTAGAAGTAGATAAGACAAGTAATTTTAGAGGTATTCAAGGCCAAATGTGGACAGAAACTGTAAGAAATAAAAAAATATTTGATGAGTTAATGTATCCAAACTTGATAATTTTAGCTGAAAAGGCATGGTCAAAGCAGAATGATTGGTCAAAAAACTTATCTAGTTTAGATATTGATGAAGTGATGAATAGAGAGTGGAGTGATTTTGTTAATACTCTAGGACATAGAACTCTTCATCATTTATCAGTTTTGTTTGGAGGGGTGGATTTTGATTTACCAAAACCAGGAGGAATAATTATTAATGATACTCTTTTTTCAAATACAATTTTCCCTGGTATGGATGTGAGATTTACAAGAGATGGTTCTGAACCTTCTTATGATGATGAAATATATATAGGAGAAATTTATATTGATCCATCTGAAAGTATAGTATTTAGATTGTTTGATAAAAATGGAAGAGGGGGAAGACATATAGAAATAGATAGAATATATATAGGAGAAAATTATGTTAATTCATTAGAAAAAAAAGTGTTAAAATGATTTACTAAATAAGAGAAGAGAATGAAAGTATATATAAATTAGAGAGATATGAAAGATAGATTAATTTCACTTGATGCGCTTAGGGGTTTTACAATTGCTCTAATGATAATAGTAAATGATCCTGGAAGTTGGGATAATACCTATGGACCTTTACTTCATGCTGAGTGGAATGGGATAACATTAACTGATTTTGTTTTTCCATTTTTTATTTTTATTGTTGGTGTTTCAATAGTTCTTTCTCAGAAAAATAAAGGAACAAGTTCTTCTTCTTCAAAGATATTTATTCGTTCCTTAAAAATTTTTAGTCTTGGAGTATTTTTAGGTGTAATAGGTGGTTTCCTTTCTTATTTAGTAGGGATGGGTGAATTGATAAGCTTATCAGACATTAGAATTCCTGGAGTACTTCAAAGAATTGCTCTTGTGTATCTAGTTTGTGCTCTTTTATATAATAAAACTAATTGGATGCAACAGCTATTTATTATGATAGGTATAGTTGTAGTATATTATGTTTTAATGTTATATGTACCTGTACCAGGTGTTGGCACTGGATTTTTGGAGCCTGGTAAAAATCTAGCTGCATACATAGATAACTTATTGATACCAGGAACTATGTGGCAAGGTACGTGGGATCCAGAAGGTATTCTTAGTACTTTACCTGCTATAGCTTCAGGTATTAGTGGTATGCTTGCAGGTCACTTGATTATTTCTTCATTATCAATGGAAAAAAAGATTATCTGGATGTTGTGTTTGGGTGTTTTTTGTTTGCTAGATTCTTTTTTATGGGAATTACTTTTTCCAATAAATAAAAATTTATGGACAAGTACATATGTTATGTATACATCAGGATGGGCTTACTTATTATTAGGGTGTTTTATGTGGTATGCTGATGTATTGAATTATAGAATGGGAATTAAATTTGGAATTATTTTTGGAAGTAATTCTATAGCAATATATGCTTTATCGCAAATTCTAGTATGGTTTTTTTATGAAGCTATAATTATAAGCGAAAGTTCAATAAACGACATTATTTATGGTGGAATGGTTGATATAGGAATTTATGCTAAAACAGCTTCTCTTATTTGGGCAATTCTTTATATGTTGGTTTGTTATGTTCCTGCTTATTACTTATATAAAAAGAAAATTTTTATAAAGTTTTAGCTATTTCTATCTAATATTATATTCATGAATAGTTTACTTGAGAAAGCGTTTAGTTTTCAAATTATTGAGACCAAAAAACTCAATGGTTATGAAAATGAAAATTATCTTATAAAAACTGTTGATAATCACTATATTTTTAAGAAATATCCTTATTCTAAGGATTTAAAATCACTTATTCAAGCTGAAAATAAAGTACTTTTATTTTTATCAAAAAAGTATCCAAATCGATTTCCTAATCCTATTAAAACAGCTGATGGTTTTTATTTAAAAACTTTAATAATAGAAGGAGAAAAATATATCTGTAGAATGTTATCTTTTTTAGATGGTAAGTTTTTTGGAGATATAAAACAAACTAAAAAAATGTTGGAATCTTTTGGCATTTTTCTTGCAGAAATGAATGTTCAACTTATGCAGTTTAATAATGATACCATAAAAGCTAGAAAATCGCCTTGGGATATACAGTACTTACATCTTAATATAAAATACATTGATGATATAGAAAGTGCCAAGGATAGAAGTTTGGTTCAATATTTTTTTAATCAGTTTGAAGAAAATGTTATCCCATTAATTCCTAATTTAAGAAAATCTATAATTCATAATGATACTAATGAGTGGAATGTACTTATAAAAAATGGTAAAATTTCATCTTTTATTGATTTTGGGGATTTGGCATATTCTTTGTTGATTAATGAAGTTGCTATTGCTATGATGTATGCATCTTATGATAAAGAAGATCCTTTGGAATGGGCGATTATAATTTTAAAGTCTTACCATAAATTATTACCACTTAAAGAAGATGAAATTAGTATTCTCTACTATTTAATTGCTACAAAATTATGTATTAGTGTATGTAATTCTGCTCATTCAAGAAAAATAAATCCAGATAATAAATATGCTTTAGTTAGTGAAGAATCAGCATGGAAAATGCTTCATAAGTGGTTAGTTTTAAGTCCATTACATGTAGAAAATACTTTTAGAAAATCTCTTGGTTTACTAGTTCATGATCAAAAACCTCTTGAGGAAATAGTTAAAAGAAGGCACCAAGTAATTAGTTCAATTTTTTCATTGAGTTATGATAAACCTGTTAGGATGGAAAAGGCAGCTTTTCAGTACATGTATGATGTGTATGGAGATACTTATTTAGATGCTTATAATAATATTCCTCATGTAGGATATTCTCATCCTAGAGTTGTTTCTTCAGGTAAAAAGCAAATGTCTAAACTTAATACCAATACAAGATATTTGTATGATGTTTTACCAGAGTATGCAGAAAAATTGCTTGCAAAATTTCCTGATAAGCTTAATAAAATATACTTTGTAAATTCAGGGAGTGAAGCTAGTGATTTAGCTATAAAATTAGCTTTCTCGCACACTAAGTTGAATAGGGTAATGGTAGTAGAAAACGGATATCATGGCAATACTCAAAGAGGTACAGATATAAGCGATTATAAATTCAGTAATAAGAAAGGACAAGGACAAAAAGATTATATAATAAAGGCTCCTATGCCTAATATTTTCAATGGTAAATATACTAATGATGATGGTCAAGCAGGAAGAATGTATGCAACTGATGCTATAAAAAGTATGAAAAATTCTGGATCATCAGTATCAGCTTTTATTAGTGAGCCAATTTTAGGGTGTGGTGGTCAAATTATCTTAGCAAAAGGATACTTAAAAGAAATATATTCTGCTATAAGGAGTCAAGGAGGTGTATGTATTAGTGATGAAGTTCAAACAGGTTTTGGCCGTTTAGGAGATAAATATTGGGGTTTTGAGATGCATAATGTAGTCCCAGATATTGTCATTATTGGAAAACCTATGGCTAATGGTCATCCTATAGGGGCAGTAGTTACTACAAGTGAAATAGCTGAATCATTTAGTAAGGGTGTTGAATTTTTTACTTCGTTTGGTGGAAATCCTGTTTCATGTGCAATAGGAATGTCAGTTTTAGATGTAATAGAAGAAGAAAATTTACAAGAGAACGCTAAAGTAGTTGGTAGTTATTACATGTCTCTTTTTAAAGATCTTCAAAAAAAATATCCTTCTATTGGAGATGTAAGAGGTTTTGGATTATTTATAGGTATAGAAGTAGTTAAGGAAAATTCTAAGGAACCAGACACAAAACTTGCTCAAAGAATAAAGAATGAGCTAAGAAATATGAAGATACTTGTGGGTACTGATGGTCCTTTTGATAATGTGATAAAGAGTAAACCGCCTTTATGCTTCACAAAAGAAAATGCTGAAAGTGTTGTTAAGAATTTTGAATTAATTTTAAATAAATTATAGTTTTTGTCTAATTATTAAATCCTTAGTGTAATTAAGCAAGTAAATTGTTAATTTAGCATCTAATTAGTAAGAAAGTTATTTTTATGAAAAATTGTTATTTATTATTTATTCTTGTTTTTATTTTTTCTAATGATATTTTTTCTCAGGATAATATAAGTGGTAGGATAACTTATGAAATTGTTATAGATTATAATTTCGAAGAATTTACGGAAAGGATTTCAAGAACACGTCCTGAAGCGAAAGCATTTTTTAATAGTTTGCCTAAAAAAGGAAAGTCTTTTTATGACCTTTCTTTTAATGAAAATGCTTCATTTTATGAGGAAAATTTGTTAGAACATGATCCACCTCCAAGACATATTCAATGGATTTTGGGAAGAATGAGTTATGGAAAACCTCCGAAAGCTGAAATTAAAAAAGTATTTACTGATGTGAAAAAAAATAAAAAAATAGAAACGTATGAATTTATGACAAGAAATTTTATGGTGGAATCAGACTTAACAGATTTTTCTTGGAAGATTAATAATAAAATGAAAAAAGTTGGTGATTATGTATGTTTAGGTGCAGAAATTGTAGAGGGTGATGATCACGTAATTGCATGGTTTACTTCACAAATTCCTATTTCTATTGGACCTTTGTTATACAGAGGACTTCCTGGAGCAATTTTGGCTATTGAAAAAAATGACAAGATTATTATTCTAGCAAAAAACATAGATTTAACTAATTTGGATGATGTAGTAAAACCAGAAGTTGGAAAAAAATACACAAAAGAAAAATTTGGTAGAGTGATAGCAGAGAAAACCGAAGAATTTTTAAAGACTCAAACAGATGGTGATTCAGGAGCAACAGGTCGTGGTTACAGTGGTGGTGGTAGAAGAATTAGAAATTAATTTATAATGAAAAGAACATTATTTGTTTTATTCTTTTTCTTTTTTTCATTTTATTCTTATTCTCAGAATATCCTAAAGGGTAGAGTTATTGATGAAAGTGGTAATCCTATAGAATTAACTACTGTTGTTCTTCTAAACCCTACCGATTCAACTTTAAAATATTTTGGCGTTACAAATAAAGAAGGTTATTATCAAATTAAAGCTGTAAAAAATGATAGTTATCTCTTACAGTTTTCATATGTAGGAATGGAAACTTCTACAGATATGATTACTGTTGATCGAAATTTACCTAGTGATTTAGGTGATAAAAAAATGATTCCTTCTGCATTAGAGGAAGTTATTGTTGTTGCAGAAATAGTTCCGATGAAATTTAAAGAAGATACCTTGGAGTATAACACAAAAGCATTTACGACTAGACCTGGAGCATCTGTAGAAGAGCTTCTTAAAAAATTACCAGGTGTAGAAGTAGATGAGAGTGGTAATATAAAAGCACAAGGTGAAGATGTTACGAAAGTGCTTGTTGATGGAAAAGAGTTTTTTGGAAATGACCCAAAAGTTGCGACAAAAAATTTATCTGCTGAAGCTCTTGATAAGGTTCAGGTATTTGATAAAAAATCTGAAGAAGCTGAATTCTCAGGAATTGATGATGGTATTCGAGATAAAACAATAAATCTTCTTTTAAATGAAAAACATAAAAATGGTTATTTTGGTGAATTAAAGGCTGGTTATGGAACTAATGATACATACAAGGTTGATGGTAAAATATATCGTTTTTCTAAGACTGTTCAGTCAGCATTTCTTGGAATGTCTAATAACATTAATGAATTTGGTTTTACACAAAGAGGGGATAATCAATATGGTCAAGGAATAAAGGGATTGAATACTTCCTATGCTGGGGGATTAAATCTATCTTATAGTAACGGTAAGACTAATAGGTATTTTTTGAGTTATTTAAAAAATTCTAATAAAAAAGATTTGTTAGAAACTACAGAATCAGAAAATTTTGTCGATGGAAACATATATTATCAAGATCAAGTAGTTGATGAAATGGAAAAAGATAAGCCAAATAATATTGATTTTGGTTTAAGGCATAATTTTGATAAAAATAATAGATTAATTGTAGATGGTGATTTAATTAATGCAAAAAATATCTTAGAAAGATTAGTTAAGACAAATACTGAGTTAAATTCATCTAAAGTAAATAACTTAATAAATGATAGTGAAAACGTTGGAGATGAATTAAGTTTTGATAGTAGAATTTCTTATATATCAAAATTGAAAGGTGATAAATTACAATTTAAGTTAACAACTAATCTTGATTATGAAAAAGATGAATCTAATCTTGATTGGATAAATGATATTACTATATTTTATTCTGAAGATATAACAGTTCAAAACACTAGTTTTCATAGAAATAATTTTACTAATCAAAAATCATTTATGACATCTCCTGCAATTGTTGTACAATTAAATAAACTTTGGTCTGTTGATGGGGGTGTTAGAATAAGTCAGAATAATAGAGAATTGAGTAGAATTGAGGCAAGTGTTTCCTCCAACAATGAAGTTGATAATTCTTTTGAATTTAAAACAAGTTCTGTAAGACCTTTTTTATCATTTAGGAGAGTTACAAATAAAGTTTATGCTAATATTTCATTTGAATTTCCTAATATGAATATGGAAAAATTACTTAATGAGAGTTCTTATGGGATAATGAAACATTCTTATTTTTTACCAAGATTTTATTATAGAAATAATTATGCTAGCGGTAGAAAGTTAGATATAAGTTATCGAACCAATTATAGATTACCATCATTAAATCAACTTTTCCCCATTTCAAATAATCTCAATCAATTAAATGTATATAAAGGAAATGTAGATTTAAAACCTCAGTATGATCATACTTTAAGACTTACATGGACAGTTTTTGATCAGTTTTCTTTTACTTCTTTTTACGTAAGTCTAAGGGGGACTTATTCAAAAGATAATATTAGTTGGTCTCAATCTGTTGATAATAAATTTATAAGGACTACAACACCTATAAATGTTGATGGTATGTATAATTTTAATTCAAGGATTGATTTTTCAACACCTCTTAGAAAATTAGGTTTAGATTTTAATTTAAATTCTGTTGAGTCATGGAATGAAAATAAAGTAATAATTAATTCATTAGAAAATATAAATACGACACTTAATCATTCTATTAGATTAAGTTTTGAAAATAGAAATAGGGATAAATGGAGAGTAAATTTTGGTGGCAGATATACTATAACAGATACAAAATTTTCAATTGCTGATAGACAAAATTATAATCAAAATAGTTTAGGATATTTTAGTTCTTTAGGTTATACACCTTCAAACAAGTGGAATTTTGATATAAAAGCTGATGTAACAAATTACAGTTCTCAATCATTTGATGAATCTGTTAATATACCTACGATGGGTGCAAGTCTTAGTTACTTTTTCAGGGAGGCTGAGAAGGCTTCTATTACTTTGTCTGCCTATGATTTATTAAATAAAACTAAAGGATTTCAACAATCAAGTGAAGCCAATTCTTTGATGAGAAAAGAGTGGAATACTTTAACTCAGTATTTTTTATTTGAGTTTAGATGGAAGTTTGATAATACTAAGAAAGGATTTAGAAGATAGTTTTATTTTAATCTAAAATAAGTATAAGACCACTATTCCTATTTATTGGAATTGCTTTATCAATTTTAAAAGTATTATAATTTTGTAAACCTTCAATATTAGGACTAATCAATTTCACTGTATTTTTATCCATTCCAAGTTTATTCCAGTCTATATTAAGTTCTACTTCTTCGTCTTTATCAGACCACGATCCAATTACAATGAGTACTTTGTCATTGTGTTTATAGATTGTAGATTTAATATTACTATTAGCTGTTTTAATTGGTGATTTTTCTACCCAATAACCAAGCATTTCACTGGTTTCTATATTAAAATCTTTAAATAACTTCCAAAGTGCTCCAGGATTATATATATGGTATACCCTAGTAGTCATTCCATAGAGAAGACCGTGGTAAGGACGTCCTCCTTTTTCTAACATCTCACCTGTAAGTCCAAAAGGAATACCTGAAACTTCTGTCATCCAGTAATCAGGTTCTAGATCATACTGGAAATATTCTCCAAACCATAACCTAGATATATATGGAAAGTGTTCCATGTAAAGAAATGCACTATTAATAAACCCATCTCTATTATTGAACTGATTTGCAGAGTGAAGATCTATTACAAAGGATTCTCTATGCGAATTAAAGACGCTAGCAATTCGTTTTACAGTAGTTCTGCTAAATGCTATATCATCTAAGTATAATCCATCTATTGCATTATTTTTTGCAAGCCAGTTTATTCCTTCTATATAGTAATTTGTCCATCTAGAAGTTCCTTTATTCAGTATTGAAGCATCATTTACCCGTGTTGCATGCCAAGCTGAATGATAGTTTGACTTAAAGTGTTCTTGAAGCCAACTATGACCTCCTCCTTTACCATCATTTAGTATTTCATTTCCAAGACTTTTTAGTGCAAATAACTCATGGGCTTTATAGCTGAGTTCTCTGATTGTATTATATAATTTTACTCTAATGCCTTTTTTATGTGCTTCATCTATATATGCTTTTTGTTTTTCAATATTATAGAAGGGGTAGTTAATGTATGGATTTATTTCATTTGCATGGTGCACATTAACTATGGTACCATTTAAGCTAATCACCGAGTCAACAGGAACGTATTTATGAACAAACCTAGTAGTAAAATGCTCTTTTGTATCTATTAGTTTAAAAGGTGTAATAAGAAAACGAATATTGAAGTTTAAAGTATCACCTTTTAACATGGACCTATTACCACTATAATTTTCTATGTTTACAATACCATTTTCTGATGTGATGTTAATTCCTCCTTTTTTGTTGTTATACCATGAATTAGGAAGATTTAAAGGTTTTGCTTGATAGAAATTTGTGTTAAGTGGGCGCTCGTATGTTTCATCTCTAAGTACATATTGAATACCTTTATTTATGTTTCCTAACCATGCACCTTCATGGTGTTTTGTAACATCCCATTTCCAAGTAATATTATCTTTAAATGCTCCACCTTTCCTTCCTAATCCAAGCATGTACTTAGTAGCATCTTTATCCATAGGTATCTGGAGTTTTATATCCTCAATATCAACATCATTTTTTGCAATTACTTGTATGTTATAATCGAGCATTCCATCGTATTCTATAACTCCAGAAACTTGCATATTAAAATTTTCTGAAATACTTATGGATTTCCAGCTTGCTTCACTTTTATATTCTTGATTTATAGTATATAAATCTGTATCCCATTTTGTTTTTAGACCATTTTTTGTAAAAACATCAAATTGTATTGGTTGCGCTAATACTTCTTCTTTAGTCTCTTTTAGGTATGTCATTGCTTGAGTAAAATAAGAAGATATTTTTTCTGGAAATCCATACTTATTAAGTGTTACATCACGACCTAGGATACTGATTGTTTTATCTGAAATTCTAACAGGTTTAAATGGCTTTACTATGAAGTCTTTTTCTGTTCCTATGGTTGAATTAAGCCAACGCAGTCTAGACATATTTTTTGGGTCGTCATCTCCATAGTTTTCAATTGTTTTAGAAGAGACTTTTAGCTTAACATATACGGTATCAGGTTCAAGGCCTCTAGGCTGTATAATAAAATGTGATGTATAAGATCCTTCTTTTGTATTATTTGGTATTTCTACTCCAAACCAAAGTGCTTGCGTTTTTCCTTTATCTACATGGAATGTTTTATTAAAATTTTTTCCATTTAAATCTGTTCCTTCTGTATTAAAACAGGTAATCATATTTTTAGAAATGGAATTTCCATATGCACCTTTAAAGTCTGAAAATTTTATAGACAGATCTTCTAATTGGTATTCAGGAGAATATACTCCAATCTGAAATGAAAAATATTCTCCTTTAGAAACTTTATCTGATATACCATTAATCAATTTTGCACTTGAAATCCATCTGAATGGGAGGTAGTCAAATAGTTTTATTGAATTTTCTCTGTATTCAGGAAATAAATAATATTTTTTCTCAAAAGTTTGTTTGAAGCTTTCTACTTCTTTTTTTGTTGCAATAACTTCCATAGGAAAGAAGCTATGAAAATCATCTATAGACTGGAAGCTCACAACTTCAGCTTTTGGTGTACTTTCTATATTTATTTTTTCTAACCATAATGTATCTTGATTATTAGTTGGTTTTATATATTCTAGTTTAGGGTAATAACCTCCTGTTGATTTATGAGGAAGATAATACACATAGTATAATTCTGATTTTGTATTTGATTGAAATATAAGATGGCCATATTCATTATTTAACTCTATAATATATTTGTTAGAGATCAGGGTGTTTGTGCTTGCGTCAACTATAATAATGTCTTTTTCATATGGGTTATCATCTCTTCTACGCCATGGAATGCTTACTTGATAATTTCCTTTT
>ENA-UPTF01000475-UPTF01000475.1-marine-metagenome-genome-assembly--contig:-NODE-475-length-28525-cov-8.266943_pt1 | contig 28525 bp, 23 predicted proteins | sample MGYA00238166_ERZ767019 | MGnify/ENA primary metagenome ERZ767019 (study PRJEB28930, sample SAMN06266391) | marine metagenome | isolation source: Sea water from 250 m depth | place: Atlantic Ocean | study... | reverse complement strand
TCCAGAGCATTGACGGTTGGATCTTCACCATAAACATCATCACCCACAGGAGCTTGTGCCATTGCTTCCCTCATTTCTGCAGATGGAAGTGTTATAGTATCGCTACGAAGATCAATCATTATATATTGATTTGTTTATGGGTTAAATTGTAAAAGTATAACAAATTATGTGAGAAAAATACAAAAGAGAGGAAAATCCCTGCCCGAATAAATCGGACAGGGATTAAGATGGCTGGAAGAGTTTTTTCAGGAAAGTTGCGTCAGAGCACGTTTGGCATAAACCTGTGCCATAGCACGCCGGTATTCTTCGCTGACAAGATTATCGCTTAACACCGCCTTACCTTCAGCAGCTTTATCTGCAGCAGAGGCAATGGTTGATTCATTCAAAGGTTGGCCTTTGAGAGCACTCTCGATTCCCGAATCCCGAAAAGCCCACTCACCCACTCCACTGAATCCGACACGTATATCTAAACAGGTTCCACTGCTCGAACTCAAAGAGACTCCGCACCCCACATAAGGATATCTTGACGCAGGTTGAGGAAACTTCACATAGCAAGAGTTGGCATTCATAGAGTTAACAGGAATTCTGATCTCGGTTAGCAGTTCACCTTCACCTAGTGCTGTTTCCCACAATCCTGTGAAATAATCAGAAGCTGCAATTGTTCGTTCTCCATCAGAACCTTGAGCAACTATTGTTGCATCGAGAGCTAACACAACACCAGGATAATCAGCTTGTGGATCGGAGTGAGCTAAGGCTCCTCCTAGGGTACCTTTGTTTCTTACGTGTGGATCACCAATCACCGCAGCCGCATCACTTAAGGCTGGACAATTACTCTGAATTATATCGGATTCCGCACATTGTTTGTGGGTGCATAAAGCACCAATGCTGATGTAGCTTCCATTGTTAGAAATGTTTTTCAACTGATCCAATCCTGAGATATCAATCAGTTTTTGAGGAGTACTAAGTCTCAATTTCATGGCAGGAATCAAACTGTGACCACCTGCAAGGAGACTTGAGTCATCATTTGCTCCTTTCAGAGAAATGGCTTCTTCAATGCTTGAAGCCCTAACATAATCAAATTCTGCTGCGTACATTTAAGCTCCTTTTTTTTGAATTGCGTTCCAAATTTTTTGTGACGTGAGCGGCATATTCAGATTGGTTACTCCAAACGGTGCCAAGGCATCCATAACGGCATTGACCACTGCCGGTGTCGAGGCAATCGTTCCTGTTTCTCCTACGCCTTTGACACCCAATGGATTCGTAGGACTCGGAGTGACAGTTCGATCGAGTTCAAAATCAGGCAGACAATCGGTTCGGGGAATGGCGTAATCCATCATAGAACCTGAAACCAATTGACCGGACTCATTATATTCGCCTGATTCCCAGAGCGCCTGTCCAACCCCCTGAGCAATTCCCCCATGAATTTGCCCGTCAACGATCATGGGATTAATCACGTTGCCCACATCATCAACTGCCAGATATCTTTTAACCTTCACTGAACCTGTTTCTTCTTCGACTTCAACAACACAGATATGAGTACCAAAAGGCCAAGTCGTATTGGGGGGATCGAAATATGCGGTTTCATCCAGGAAGGGTTCATCTCCCTCGGGAAGACTGTAACCCAAAGCTGCGGCTCCAGCGATTTCCTGGATCGTTTTGGCCTGATCTGGAGATCCTTTGACACTGACTTTGCCATCTTCATAAACAACATCATCGACGGAAGCCTCCAACATATGAGCTCCAATTCTGAGGGCTTTCTGTTTGACTTTTTGGACTGCGTTGAAGAGAGCAGTACCCCCTACAGCAGCACTTCTGCTTCCATAAGTCCCATAACCAAAAGGGGTTCCCAAGGTATCGTTGTATTGAACATCGACATCATCAAAGGGCAAACCTAATTCATCGGCCGCTATTTGTGCCATGGTCGTTTCAGTGCCTTGACCATGAGGTGAGGAACCGGTAGTAACTACAACTTTTCCTGTCAGATGAACACGGATGTTAGCACTTTCCCAAAGTCCAGCACCCCAACCTTCACCTCCGACTCCAATCCATGCAGATGGAGCGACACCACAGGCTTCGATGTAGGTCGAAAATCCAACACCAAGGTACTTACCCTCGCTACGGGCTCTTTTCTGTTCTTCCCTGAATTGAGGATAATTGAACATCTCAAGGGCCTTGTTCAGTGGTTTTTCATAATCTCCACTGTCATAGGCAAGGCCTTTTGTGATTCCATCCGCCGGGGTGTAGGGAAATTGATCTTTTTGAATGAAGTTTTTCTTCCGAACATCCACCACATCCATTCCAAGTTTTTTTGCTACCAGATCCAATGCCCTTTCTACGACAAACGTTGCTTCTGGTCTTCCAGCGCCTCTGTAGGCGTCGACCATTCCTGTATTGGTGTATACACCTGTAACACCACAATAAATGTTCGGAAACTTATACGTTCCAGAAAGCAGTCTTCCATAAAGGGTGGTCGGAATTCCGGGAGCAATCGTTGAAAGAGTTCCACCCAGATTGGCAACTGTATTTACCTTCAAGGAAGTGATGGTACCATCATTATTTGCACCCACTTGAACTTGGGTTGAATGATCTCTTCCATGTGTTGTTGCCTGGAAGTTCTCGGAACGGGTTTCCATCCATTTAATTGGACATTCAATTTTTCTAGCTAATGCTGCAACAAGGCAATATTCAGGGTAGAGAAATATTTTGCATCCAAAACCACCCCCTACATGCGCCGCAATAACTCTCATTTTTGTTTCTGGTATTCCAAAAACAAAGGCAGTAGCTAATAATCTATGAACATGAGGGGCTTGGGAAGTCATCCAGACAGTAAACTCTTCTGTTGCCGATTTGTACTCCGCTATTGCACCCCTAGGCTCCATTGAATTTGGGATGAGTCTTTGATTGACCAGTTGTTCTTCAACAACCACATCCGAATTACTGAGGGCCTTATCTGTTCCATCCTGATTGCCACATTCCCATTCCATGCAGATGTTATTTGGAGCATTTTCATGGAGTTGAGGGGCTCCAGGTTTTATCGCATCTTCTGCTGAGACAACAACAGGCAGTTCTTCATATTTTACGTTGATTTTTGAGCATGCATCTTCAGCTAAATTTCTATCTTCGGCCACGACAACTGCGACTCCCTGTCCCGTAAAGGTCACCTTGTCAATTTCCAATACTCTAGGGGTATTTGCATTATTGGTAATTCCTCCTGCCTGCCAAGCGCAGGGCATAGGATTTAAATCTTCAAAATCCTTACCCGTCCATACTCCTAAAACACCCGGCATTTTCTCTGCTTCAGAAGTATCGATGTTTTTTATTTTTGCGTGAGCATAATCGCTTCTTTTCACTACCGCATGAACCATTCCAGATAACTGTATATCTTCCAAATATTCAGCTTCTCCGGTAACGAGTCTCGGATCTTCTTTTCTTAAAACACTTTCTCCAATGTATTTACCCATCAGGCACCTCCTTGCGTCGAAACAGCTGCAGCTTTAATTGATTTTACGATGTTATGATACCCTGTACACCGACATAAATTCCCCTCAAGCCCATGCCTAATTTCTTCTTCAGAGGGATTAGGGTTATTTTTCAACATTTCCACTGAAGCCATGATCATTCCAGGCGTGCAGTATCCGCACTGCAAGCCGTGGTTCTCATGAAAGGCTTTCTGGACTGGGTGAAGTTCACCTTCATTCGCCAAACCTTCAATGGTAGTTACCTCCGAACCATCTGCCTGAACCGCAAACATAGTACAGGCTTTTACTGCCTCTCCATTAACATGGATGGTGCATGCCCCACATTGACTGGTATCACAACCTACATGGGTTCCCGTTAGTCGAAGGTTTTCTCGTAAATGTTGTACAAGAAGCGTTCTTGGTTCCACATCATGCACGTATGCAGTACCGTTTACTTTCATTGAAACTTTCATTGATCTGTTCCTCTAAAGAAAGTTAATTAATCAGCCATGAAAGGCCCGTGAAATCAAATTTTATCGATTATTAAAGTTATATGTAACACAGATATTATTTTTTGTCAAATTATTTTTCAATTTTTTTCAAATTAATTAAAAATAATTAAGGACAAACTATACTTAATTCAAAAAAGACATGTTTCATGTTTCTAACATTCGTTGTAATTTACTGTTGAAAACTCCTTTTAACTAGACCGTTGATTATATTCGTTGACGCAGTTCATGTTTTTGAATTTTTCCAGTCGCGGTTTTGGGCAGGGGGCCGAAAATTATTTTTTTTGGTCTTTTGAAACGGGCCATGTGTTGTGTACAGAATTCGATAAGTTCCTGATCCTTTGTACTTTCTCCGGCTTTTAACTCAACGAAGGCACAGGGTACCTCCCCCCATTTATCATCAGGCATTGCGACAACTGCTGCTTCTCCTACTGCAGGATGCTTATAAAGTACGTTTTCAATCTCAACAGAGGAAATATTCTCACCTCCGGAAATAATAATATCCTTTGCTCTGTCTTTGATTTGAATGTAGCCGTCTTCCTGTACAACAGCCAGGTCACCACTATGAAACCAACCGCCGTCAAATGCTTCAGCAGTTGCTTCTTTGTTGTTCAGATAGCCTTTCATTGTGGTATTACCGCGCATCACTATTTCGCCGATTGTTTTACCGTCGGATGGTACCACTTTTTTAGTTTTAGGGTCAATCACAGAGACTTCTTCCATTATTGGAAATCGAACACCCTGGCGAGAAATAAGCTCTGATCTGCGAGCGGCACTTTGATCCTGCCAATCTGACTGAGGTGCTGACTCCAGAATATGACCATACGTTTCAGTTAAACCATATACATGCAATACGTCAAAACCAAACTCTGTCATACTTTCCAGAACCTTTGCCGGCGGAGGAGCGCCGGCAGTCATGACTTTTATTGAGCGATCGAAATGCTTTTGTTCCTCAGCCGGGGCATTGGCCAGCATATTCAGAACGATAGGAGCGCCGCCAAAGTGCGTTATATCATGACGTTCCAGCAAATCAAAAAGCAGCTTTGGACTGAATGAGCGCATGCAAACCACTGTTGCAGCCACTAATGTCATGGTCCAGGCGTGGCCCCAACCATTGCAGTGAAACATAGGTACACAGTAAAGATAACGTGGGTGATGGGGTAATTCCCAAGCAGTTACTGTTCCCATACTCATCAGGTATGATCCACGGTGGTGATATACTACGCCCTTTGGACGGCCCGTGGTTCCTGAAGTGTAGTTCAATGAAAGTGCCTGCCATTCGTCCAGTAAAGGCGGGCATGTAAATTGAGAGTCTCCGGAATTAATTAACTCTTCATATTCCAAAACTTCTAATTCGACTGACGGCTTAACTTCTGCTGAATCGTCGTCAATCAGAATTATTTTTAGTTTGATCTGTTCATCTTGAAGAGCTTTTTGAGCCAGTGGCAGCAACTCACGATCCACAATCAGTACCTTGACTTGTCCGAATTTCAGGATATATGCAACCGTTTCTGAATCTAGTCTGGTGTTGATAGTGTTGAGCACGGCACCAGTCATTGGTACAGAAAAGTGTGCTTCAAACAATTCCGGTGTATTGAACGCCAGAACAGCCACTGTATCTCCCAAACCTACACTAAGTTCTGTCAGACTGGAGGCCATGCACAGACAGCGCTCCCGTAACTGGCGCCAGCTGTAACGTCTTTCACCATATATTAATGCCTCCCGCTCACCATAAATGTCTGCAGTTCGGTGTAGAAATGAGATTGGAGTCAGAGGAACGTGGTTAGCCGAATTCTTTCTGAGCGACTCATATGCTTCTTTCATAAATCAAACTCACTTTCTTTGAAATGACGAAACAAAGTTCGGTTCTATTTGTAAGCATTTCTCAAAAATGCAAATGTAAATCTATCGCAAAAGTTAGGTCAAATACTATTACCTTCTTCAATACCTGTCAATCCAAGAGTTTCAAAATCAAAGGGTAAGTCAGTGATCCGGGCTGACACTTCTCCAGAAGTGGTTTTAACATGTAAATTTTGAGCGTCTTCCAGGTGTTTGAGTTCACACCTCGCGAATGCCAGGAAGACTGAATATCGGGGAGACCAGGTGTCGGAAGTAATTTTTCCAACCACATTACTGCCGATAAATACTCGTTTATCTATCAGATTGACCTTACGATCAATCACTATTCCAATGAGCTTGGTTTTTGACTTTCGTGTTCTTAGTTCCTCAAGGCTCAGGCTTTCAATGTCTGCGTCCAAACTGACATACTGATCAAGACCGCATTCAAACGGCGTTGTATCGTATCCCATATCTCCACCAAAAGACAGTAGCCCGCTCTCAATTCGCTCAATCAAGTTAGGGCAGCCCGGACCAACATTCAGGTCTTCACCTTTTGCAAAAAGTTCATCCCAGAGTTGTCCTCCCAACTCCGCGTCATTAACATAAATTTCGAAACCACCCTGTTTGCTCCAACCGGATCTTGCCACCAACATCTTTGTTCCCTGGTAGTTAAATGTCCTGCTGCGGAAAAAAAGGATTCTGCTGATTTCTTTTCCAAAAACCCGGCAAAGTAGTTCTTCGGCTTTTGGTCCCTGAACTGCAAGCGGCCAAATATCAGGTTCTGTAACAATGGCATCTAATCCAAAACCAGTTGCCAGCCCTTTGGCCCAGAGCATTACATCTGAATCAGCGATTGAAAGCCACCAGTGGGTGTTGCTGTGTTTGATGAGAATGGGATCATTGATCATTCCTCCGGTTTCGTCACAGAGCGGAGCATAAAAACACTGTCCAAGCTCTGCCTGTGACAGGTCACGGGGAGTCATTAACTGGACAAGTTTTTGTGTGTCCGGTCCGGTGATTTCAACCTGTCTCTGGCAGGAAACATCCCAGACCTGTACGGATTCACATAAGTGCCAGTATTCCTCTTCCAAGCTACGGAAGATCAAGGGCAGGAGCATGTGGTTATAAACTGAATATGCTTTTACACCACAGGCCTCAACCCGGCTGCTGAAAGGAGTTGAACGGGTTCTGGAGGAAATTAACAGTTCAGGACGCACAGCTCAGGTTTTTGAGAGAGACTGTGCCAGTTCTTTTTCAGTAATGAATCCCATATTGTTACCATCCTTATCGATGACTTCCACCACGGACCTCTTTTCAAGTACCAGTGGCAAAAATTCCTCAATGAAGCTGTTTTCCAGCACCTTGTAGGTTTCTCCCGATCCTTTGCCGTTAGCGGTATATTTTTCGGGACTCAGCATAATGGTTTTGGCTCGCAGTACCTTGGCCCTGTTGACATCCTTAACAAAGGACGCTACGTAATCATCAGCTGGATTCATGATAATTTCTTCCGGCTTTCCGACCTGTACCAGTTTACCGTCGTTGAGAATACCTATGTGATCACCAAGTTTCAGTGATTCATCCAGGTCGTGGGTAATGAAGACGATGGTCTTGTGTAGTTTAGACTGTAGTTCCACCAACTGATCCTGCATATCGTTGCGGATCAGTGGATCCAGTGCGCTGAAAGCTTCGTCCATCAGCAATATTCCTGGGTTGGTCGCCAGTGCCCGTGCTAATCCAACACGTTGCTGCATGCCTCCGGACAACTGGCTGGGGTATTGGTGTTCAAACCCACTTAGACCTACTGCCTTGATCTGTTCTTCAGCTGTTTGATTTCTTTCTTCCAACGGCTTCTCCTGAACTTCCAAACCGTAAGCGACATTTTCCTTCACGGTCTTGTGGGGAAAAAGCCCAAAGCGCTGGAAGACCATGCTCATCTCGTGGCGCCGTAATTCGAGAAGTTCCTTTTCGTTGAACTCTAAAACGTTAACGCCATCAACCAGGACCTCTCCCTCTGTCGGATCAATCAAGCGGTTGATATGTCGGATCAACGTTGATTTTCCCGAACCGGATAACCCCATACATACGAAAGTTTCTCCTTCTTCAACACAGATCGATACGTTATCAAGCCCCACGGTGTGATCAGTATCTTCTAGGATTTCTTCTTTTGTGGCACCGTTCTTTATGAGTGGGAGGACACTTTGCGGTTCTTCTCCAAAGATTTTGTATACGTTCTTGAGTTCTATCTTTGGCATTATTTCTTTTTCAATTTCTTTGGTTTGGTCTTCTCTTGAATCCTATCTCCATAGGCCTGTGTTATACGATCAAAAATAATTGCCAGCAAAACTATTGCTATTCCAGCTTCTGTGGCCATTCCCACGTTGAGTTGTTGTAATCCGAGCAAGACTTCATCTCCAATGCCACGAGTTCCTATCATGGAGGCGATTACAACCATTGCGAGTGCCATCATCACACATTGATTGATTCCCTGCATGATATTTGGAAGTGCCAGAGGTATCTGCACTCCCCAAAGTTTCTGTTTTTTACTGGCCCCAAAAGCATCTGCTGCTTCAACAACTTCTTTGTCCACCAGACGGATACCTAGGTCGGTTAACCTGATTAGGGGGGGGACGGAGTATACGAAGATCGCTATTATAGCCGGCACGGCTCCCAGCCCAAACAACAATATTCCTGGAATCAAATAACAGAAACTTGGAATGGTTTGCATAAGGTCTAGCACAGGCAATAAAGATTTTCTAAACTTTGGTTTCCTCGCCATAGTAATTCCAATGGGAATTCCGACCACCAGGCAAAGAAGCATGCCTATCAGGACGATACAAGTCGTCATGATACATTTGTCCCAGTACCTGGGACTTAGGAATCCGATGAAAAACGTGCAAAACCCGACCATGATGGTTGTGCCCATTTTTTTACCACTAGCAAAATAGGTCAAAATTATGACAAGCGCCACCACCAGTGGCCAGGGCAGCCCCACGAGGAAATCTTTCATCAGTGTATATGCGCCAAGCAGGAAGTTGTTAATACCATCAAAGAACATCCCGTACTCTTTTATCAGCCAGTCAAAACCTGCATTCAGCGGTTGCATCAAGGGAAAATCGAGCCATTTGGGCCAGTTACCCAACCAGGAGAAATCGCTTAGTAGATCTGAAAGATTTTCAGGTTTGTAGCGGGGTTTTGCTGAACGATAACTTACAACGACAAGAACCGCAAAAACGGCAAGGCATAAGGGAACCCAATATTTCTTATTTTTTTTCATGAGTCCTGAATGTGAAAGTGACTGAGAGCCCATGTGGGCTCTCAGTCACAAAAGAGAGATTTTAATTACAAAGCAGACTACAGTGCAGCTTTGACTTTTCTCGCTACAGAAGAGGGAACCCAACTTTCCCAGATGTTGGAGTTAGAGAGGAAATTTTTCGCTGTTTCTTCCATATCTCCACCTGATTCATCCATGTAAAAAGCCAGCGAACTGTTCACCAGAGCCGTTGGAATAGTGTAGGCTTTGATAAAATCTAAAATCGGCTTGTTGGCAGGATTGTTGGCAAATTTAGTTGATGCGGCCTTGGTAAGTGCCATATCTACGTATGCGCAAGCGCAAGTTGGTTTGTAGACATCCGGGCCGTTTTTCTTGATATCTTCAACAACTGTTGTCATCCTGTCCCAGCATCCCTGTTCGTAGGTCGGTTCTTTGAGCTTGACCAAGTCTACTTTGCCCATAAGGCCGGTTGGTTCCCAATAGTAAGAAAAGACAGGTTTACCTTTCTTGAATCCACCGGCAATTGCCGCGTCAAGTGCACCTCCTGAGCCCGGATCAAAGTTTGTATAGTATTTATCCAAACCATAAACCTTGTGCTTCACTAAGTTGATCGTGTAGCATGTCCAACCCGAAATGCAGCTCGTCATCCTGCCTTTCCCGGGTGCTTCTGGATCAGAAAATAGAGCGGCGATCTTAGCACTCTTCATATCATTGACGTGTTTCAGGCCGTACTTATCTGATGTCGGCTTGTCCACGTAGAATCCCTGACCAGATTCTGGTGTATTAATCCCGAGTTCAATGATATTGCCTTTGGCAAGATTATCTTCCATCAGTTGTACAAGATTATCCCTCCAGACTTCCGTGACTATATCTACCTGTTGATCAAATAAAGCGGCCATGATCGGCGTGGTACTTCCTTTGGAAACTTCGACTTTGCATCCATATCCTTTTTCAAGAATGAACTGGGATATTGCAGTGTGAACATTGGCGCTGTCCCAGTCAAAGTCACCCAGGTGGACTTTACATGCAGCATAGGCTGATGTACTGAAAACCAACACCGTTCCCAGCAGGCTCAATGACAAGAGCACTTTTTTAATTGTATACATCATTTTCCTTTCATTGGAAATTAAGGAATTGAACTAATTATCATCTAATACATGTTAAAATCAAATGTGCTTAGACGAAACCAAAAAACGGAGCTTGATCTACACAGATCTTACTCCACGGTTAATTGCCGGATTAGGCAACAAACCTGAAACGAGCCTCACTTTAACACAAAAATAAGAGAAAGCAAGGTTATTTTTGATAATCAAAATAAATAATGGGACTTTTCCCGGAACCGATGTTTTGAGATTCTCTTTGCTTTCTACAGGTAATCAGTAAATAATAAATTTTAGTACTGTGACAGATGAAGTGGTTTTTCAGTTTAAGTTTCAAATGAAGACATAGTCCAGTAAAAGTGTGGCTGTTCTCAACATCAGAGATACTCAAACTGTCTTAGTACAAATACGCTTCATAAAACCGAAAAAAATTCTGACTAAATAACCAATTATTTTCACCGTCGCTTATGCCTTCAATCCACCCGCAGATGCAATCTGTTCTGCAAAAGAGTTCCACATTGGTAGCTCCTTATTCAATTACTGAAATCCCACTTCATCAGGCTCGGGAACTGTATGCGCAGGAAAGGATGTTCTGGAATACCGGAGGTCCGAATATTGCCAGCATCATGGAAACAGAAGTTAAAGGACCAGTAGGGGGAATTCCAATCCGGATTTATCAACCGCATCCAGAGAAGTGTTTACCAGTGTTGGTTTATTTGCACGGAGGAGGATTTGTTGTGGGAAATCTCGACACGCACGACCGCATCATGCGCGAACTGGCTTTTCGTTCCGGTTGTGCTGTGATTGGTGTGGAGTACTCCTTGTCTCCGGAACAAAAGTTTCCGGTTGCACTTGATGAAATTAATTTAGTATTGCAATGGCTGAAAGAGGATGATTATACGCAAAAAGAAGCAGCTTTTAATATTGATCCTGACAGGATAGTACTTGGTGGAGATTCTGCAGGAGCCAGTTTGAGTATGGGGGCTGCCTTAAGTTTTAAAGAACAACTGTCCGGATTATTGTTGATATACGGCTGGTTTGGTCTGAGGGATTCCTGTTCTGTCCGTCTCTTTGGAAGTCAGGATGTGGGAATGAGCGAAGAAGACCTGGCTTTCTATCAGGATGCCTATTTGAATTCACAAGAGGATTTGGATGATGTACGTCTGGATGTTTTGAAGGCTGATCTAAATGGCATGCCTCCATCCTGCTTGATTGTTTCTGATATGGATCCCCTGCTGGATGACAGCACGGCGCTTGCCACATTAATGGAACAAGCCGGAGCCCTCTGTGAGCTACACCTTCATCAAGGTGTGCTGCATGGTTTTTTACACTACAGCCGCATGTTGGATGGCGCCGTTTCTGCGCTTGATCAATCGGCGGAATTTTTACGAAAAACGTTTTGTCTCTTTTGATATTTTTGAGGTTAATGATGTCTGGAAATTCAATTCTCAAGAAGTTCAAATTCCGCCAGTAACGCTCGGTGATCCGAAGGATATTCAGCAAAAGAAATCTCTGAATTGTCCGAAACATTACCTAGCCGTTGAACCTTTTTCACCCGAACATTCGCTCCCGAAAAATAGACAAAATCAATGCGGTCTTCCGGGTCAGGAATGGACGAATCCGGAGCGTCAGGATAAATCCCCGCAGGCCAAGTGAATCCCGGAACTGCCACAGGGTCGGGATAGAATTCCCGGAAGGCGTCTTTCAAACCCGCTTTAAGTACTTGCCTTGAAGTTGGGTAATCAACTTTGAGGGGATAAAGTCCAGCTTGAGCCGCTTCTTCTGTCCAGTCGAGATGAGACGGTTCGTTAAAATCGCCGGTGAGAAAAACCGGTTCTCCGCTGGGAAGGATGCTTTTGATATCCCACAGAACTTTGTTGATTTCAGTTTCATGACCAATTCGTGCTGAAAGAATCGCCTTCGCCTCTGAATCCTGAGCATTCGGATCAATCGCTTCGCCTTCGAAAAAGTCCACATTTAACAACTGATATGGTACATAAGGATAGTGCCAGAGGTGTGTGTTGAACATCCAGACTTTCTCTCCGGAAGGCAATTCCACCTGAATACCGGAACCTCCGGGAGATTGTGCCGTAATCGGGTGACGGCTCAAAGTGGATTGCCCGGCTTGCTGAGTCCAGCGTGCGCGAAGCTTGTTGCCTTTGGCGCCAAATTCTTCAAGTGCGTCCAAAACGGCGTGTCTCACATAGGAAAATCCCAGGGCCTTGGCTATCTCCGGAGTCTGGTCTTCGTATTCCCGGTTTACATTTTCCTGAATGCCCACCAAATCAGCCCCGGATTCCCCGATCACTTCGATGGTTCGCTCAAGTGGCTGCCGATGTCCGCCCCAGTAAATGTTATAACTCAAAACCCGCAACGTTGTGTTGGTCATAGTTCGTTATTTTTGGAGAAAAAGAATTCTTTTTTGTTCAATTTTGGTTGTCTCCCAACCAGTCTGAAATCTTAATGATTAGTGTAGCAGCTCATGCAAGATTTCTTGCTTCACTCGAAATGAAACTCTTTTGGGACTTTTTACGAGAATATAAATATTGAAAAGAGAAACAGTTAGCTTGAAAAAGGTTAAAACAGAATTACCGAGCGAATGCTTTTACCTTCGTGCATCAAGTCAAATGCCCGATTGATTTCGTCCAGCGGCATAGTGTAGCTTACGAATTCATCAACTTTGACTTCTCCGTTCATGTACATTTCCACATATCCCGGCAACTGCGAACGTCCCTTAACTCCTCCAAAAGCAGAACCACGCCAGACTCGTCCGGTAACCAGTTGGAAAGGCCGTGTAGAAATTTCCTGTCCGGCTCCGGCAACTCCGATAATTATTGATTCGCCCCAACCTTTATGACAACATTCCAGAGCAGAACGCATCAAATTTACGTTCCCCACGCATTCAAAAGAATAATCCACACCGCCGTCTGTCAATTCTACTAGAACTTCTTGAATCGGTTTTTCGTAATTTTTGGGATTTACGAAATCGGTTGCGCCAAGTTGCCTTGCAAACTCTTCTTTACTTTTATTGATGTCCACGGCAATGATGCGTTCGGCTTTGGCTATAACAGCACCCTGAATTGCACCAAGCCCAACACCGCCCAACCCAAACACTGCCACCGTCGCTCCAGCTTCCACTTTTGCGGTATTTAAAACCGCCCCGATTCCGGTAGTAATCCCGCAACCTAGCAAACACACTTTTTCCAAGGGAGCTTCCGTATTGATTTTGGCGACAGAAATTTCCGGTAAAACACTGTATTCGGAAAATGTAGAAGTTCCCATGTAGTGAAACAAGGTTTTTCCTCCGGACGAAAAACGCGAAGTCCCGTCAGGCATCAATCCTTTTCCTTGTGTCAAACGTATGGACTGGCATAAATTAGTTTTTCCGGATTTGCAAAATTGACACTCTCCGCATTCCGGAACATAAAGTGGAATGACATGATCTCCGACTTTGACGCTACTGACTCCCTTGCCTATTTCTTCCACAACTGCTCCGCCTTCGTGTCCAAGGATAGAGGGGAAAATGCCTTCCGGATCGTCTCCGGAAAGCGTGAATGCGTCTGTGTGACAGACTCCGGTGGCTACGTTTCTGATCAATACTTCCCCGGTTTTAGGTCCCTCGAGATCAACCATATCTATCTCCAGAGGCTTCCCAGCTTCCCAGGCAATTGCGGCTCGTGATTTCATAACTTTTCTCCTATTAGAACTTTTTTAAAAAATTATTATTTGAGACTCTCACAATCCGGGTACAAATTCTAACTGAATTTAAATAATTTGTCTCTTTATTTTATGCAGAATGATCAAGCAGCATTTCCGGAGCGTGTTGACAGGCAAAAACGTGTCCGGATGCAGGGGTCTGAAGTGGTGGACGGTCACGTACGCAGATCTCCGGAATGGCAACTGGACAACGTTCTGCAAAAGGACAGCCGCGTTCAGTAATTTTAACCTCACGGGCAATTCCAGCTTTGGCTTCACGAGTGGATAGAGTTTCCTCCAGCCAACCCTGACGCATTTCCGGCACAGATGAAAGCAGAAGCCGTGTGTAAGGATGGAAAGGCGGTTGGAAAACAGCAGTTTTGGGACCTTGCTCTGCAATCCTTCCGGCATAAAGTACCACCACCCGATCGGCAATACTGGCTACGGTATCAATGTCGTGGCTGATGAACAGATATGTTAAACTCAATTCGCGCTGAAGCCGCTGGAGCAAATCCAGAATTGCTTTAGCAACAATGGTATCCAGCGCAGAAGTCACTTCGTCGCAGATAATCAATTCCGGTTCTGCCGCCAGTGCCCTGGCAATGCAGATACGTTGTTTTTCACCTCCGGACAGTTCGTCGGGAAGGCGGTCGATGAAGTGTTCCGGAAGTTCAATATGCTCCAGCAGTTCAATGATTCGATGTTCACGTTCCTTTCCGCTCAAACCGAGATAAAAACTCAAGGGACGGCCCACTACATCCCGCACCCGTTGGTGTGGATTTAGGGCTACATCCGGAAGCTGATAAATCATCTGAACTCTCCGGAGTTGCTGTTTGCTGCGTTGGGCAAGTGCAGGTGGAAGCGATTCAGATTGAAAGTGTATCTCGCCGGAACGTGGAGGAAGGAGTCCTGTAATTACCCGGGCCAAGGTGCTTTTTCCGCTTCCGGACTCTCCGACTACGGCAACAGTTCGGCCTCTCTCCACCAAAACCGATACCTCCTGCAATATATTCGGCCCATTGCCATAACCGGCTGTAACCGAATTGATGCTGAGCAGAGTTTCCACATCCGAAATTTGTACAGCAGATTTTTCATGGCGGGTGCGGGCATCCAGCAATGCACGTGTATATTCCTGTTTTGGTACCTCTAGAATCTGGCCAGTACTGTTTACTTCAATCAGGTTCCCGTAGCGCAAAACCATCAAGTGGTCTGCCAACTGTGCGACTACTGCCAGGTCGTGAGTGATGTATATAGCCGATACGTTACGGGCCGTCACAATTTCCTTGATCGTTTTCAGAACCTCAATTTGAGTCGTTACATCCAACGCAGTGGTTGGTTCATCAAAGACAATCAGATCCGGTCCGCAGGACATCGCCATGGCTACCATCATGCGTTGGAGCTGGCCTCCGGAAACCTGATGCGGCCAACGTTCGCCGATATTGTACGGATCGGGGAGGTCAAGACTCCGGTAAAGTTTGCGGCCTTTTTCTTTAGCTTCAGTCCGGGACATTACTTTGTGATCTACCGGGCCTTCTGCAAACTGGTCCAGCAGGCGGTGCGCAGGATTAAAAGCGGCAGCTGCGCTTTGGGCGACATAAGAAATACGGTTTCCACGCAGCTTCCTTTTTTGTTCTTCTGAGGCTGTACACAATTCGATTCCATCAAAAATTATTTCTCCTGAAGTAATTCTGCAACCGTCGCGGGCAAATCCCATTGCTGCCAAACCGATGGTTGATTTTCCTGCTCCAGACTCACCTATCAAACCCAGGATTTCTCCACGCTTCAGTTTTAAATCTACTCCGCAAACGATTTCCTGCCAACCTTTTTCTGAAAGCCCTTCAATTCTGAGCCCTTTCACTTCCAGCAAGGTTGCTGAAGATTCGTTTCCGGAAATTTTATTTGCGTCAGCTAACATCCTTGAGTCCGCTTGATTTGTGAAGCATCCAGTCGACAATGAAATTTATCGCAACTGTTAACAGTGCAATTGCTCCTGCAGGCAGGAGGGGTGTTATGTCTTCAAAAGTAATCAGTGATGCATTGTCCCGGACCATTGAACCCCAATCCGCTGCGGGCGGCTGAATACCGAGTCCCAAAAAACTGAGTGCGGAAATGAAAAGAAAAACGAAGCAAAAACGCAGCCCGAATTCTGCGAGCAGTGGTGCTGTGATATTTGGTAATATTTCTTTGCGGATGACCCAGTCGAGTTTTTCTCCCCTGACACGAGCTACTTCAACATAATCCATTACTACCACATTCATGGCAGTGGCACGAGCGAGCCGGAAAACACGGGTGGCTTCTATAACAGTGATTGTAGCAATCAGATAAGAGACCGAAGTACCGAAGATTGAGAGTATCAAAAGGGCAAAAATTAATGAAGGAATGGACATAAGTACATCCACAATACGACTTAAAATCTGATCCACCCAACCACCAAGTGCGGCTGCAATCATGCCTGTTAGACTGCCAAGTAAAAAAGCTAAAATCGTAATGCTCAGTGCAAGGCCAATTGTATTACGGGCACCGAAAATCATCCGTGAAAGCATATCCCGGCCCAGGTTGTCTGTGCCTAGGAGATACTTGTCTGACCATAATTCAAAAGCCCTTCCAAGTATTTCTCTTTCACCGTACGGGGCAATGAAGGGTGCAAAAATTGCCACTATGGAATAGATTAGAACAACCAGCATTCCAAATTTTGCGCTCAATGGCGCTGAGGAAATAATTTTGAGTATATTCGACATCAGCGTGGATGAAGCAGTCTGGGGTTTGTGACGATGGAGATGATGTCTGCTGAGAGATTGAGTAGAATGTAAACTGAAGCAAAGATCATTGAGCAGGCCTGTACAACCGGAATATCCCGCTTGGAAACACTGTCAACCATCAGCTGACCGAGTCCCGGATAGACAAAAACAACTTCGACAATAACCACTCCAACTACAAGATAAGCCAAATTTATTGCAACCACATTTACTATTGGAGCCAGTGCATTTGGTAGTGCGTGTCGCAGGATAATTTTCATGGGGCTTATTCCTTTAAGCCGCACCATTTCAATGTAAGGACTGGCCAATAAATTTATGATAGCGGCCCGTGTCATGCGCATCATGTGTGCCACAACCACAAGAGTAAGTGTGGCCGCTGGAAGCATGGAACGGTATAGTTTGTCGCCCAACGATAAATTTATACTGACGTTGGAAATCCCCGGAAACCAACCGAGTTTGATGGCAAAGAATAAGATCAGAATGTATGCAACAAAAAATTCCGGAAACGAAATGGTAGTGAGGGTGAAGGTGTTGACTGCCCTGTCGTAAAGAGTATTACGATAAAGGGCAGCGAGGATTCCAAGAAATAAAGCCAAAGGAACTGAAATTGCCGCAGCAAACCCTCCAAGAAAAATGGTGTTGGAAAGACGAATACCTATCAGTTCGGAAATTTCACGTTTGTTGGCAAGCGAAACACCCATATCTCCGGTTGCCATACCGTACAGCCAACTGAGATAGCGCAGATGGGCAGGCTTGTCCAGTCCAAGCTCTGTTCGGAAAACTTTTACGGTTTCTGGGGTTGCCCCCTGACCTAAAATGGCCTCCGCCAAATCTCCGGGCAATAACTCAACCCCAAATGTAATGATGAGAGAAATGGCAAAGAGGGTGAGGAGACCCAGCGCGATACGCTGGGCCACGATCTTGAGGATATGAATCAAGGTTTTAGGCTCATTTCAAGGTTCAAGGTTTGGTTCAAGGTTCAAGACTAGCTTGTCACTTGTCACTCGTCACATCTTCCTTCAACCTTGTACTTTACCTGTTGCTCGATCAGGAGTACCACCAGCGTTCGTGGAACTTATCTCCATCCAGGTCCCAGTTTCCAGCCATTGTTCCATGAGCGACTTTGTCAGATGTACCAAAGACATAGTTGGCAAACATGGGAACGACAACTCCTCCTTTATCGCGAACAATTTGCTGCATTTCGTAGTACATTTCACGGCGTTTGGCCTGGTTGGTTTCAGCCCTTGCCTCAATGAGCAGTTTGTCAAAGCGGTCATTCTTCCAGAAAGTGTCGTTCCATGAAGCTCCACCCATGTATGCTGTGCTGAACATCCAGTCCTCTGTCGGACGACCACCCCAATAACAGGCACCCCAGGGTTTTTTCATCCAGACGTTTGACCAGTAACCGTCGCTCGGCTCACGCACCACCTCAATTTCGATTCCAGCAGCAGCAGCATGTTCTTTGTATAGAACTGCAGCATCGACTGCTCCAGGAAAAGCCGCGTCAGCCGCAGAAAGCTTCACCTTGATACCTCCGGCTTTTTTTGCGTAAAAACGGGCTTTGTCCGGATCGTATGCGCGTTGTGGCAAAGTAGCTGCGTGGAACGGATTGGAGGGTGCAATTGGATGATCGTTCCCGACAACCCCGTGTCCGAACAGCACTTTTTCCACGATCTCATCACGGTTTACAGCGTGCTTGAGCGCAAGGCGGACGTTGTTGTCGTCAAAGGGCGAAGTGTCCGTGCGCATCGGGAAGGTATAGTGCTTTGTACCTGTCGTTTCTTCAACTTTGATTCCACTCTTGCGTGCAAGCAAGTGGGCTGTTTTTAAATCGACACGATCGATGACATCAACTTCTCCGGTAGTTAAGGCATTGCTCCGGGCAGTAGGATCAACGATGGAGAGCATTTCCAGTTCGTCAAACCAACCACGGTCCTGCTTGAAATAATTGGGGTTGCGTGTTCCAAAGAATCGCACTCCCATCTCCATATCCTTAAGGACATAAGGACCTGTACCTAAACCGTCATTTGGACTGATTTTTCCACCATCCCAAGCTTGTTTTATCGCGATATGATAATCTGAAGCTACAAAAGGGAAATCGGCATTACCCCCAGACAATTCAAAAACAACCGTATACTTACCGTCCTTACGAATGCTTTTAACTTGCTTCAGCAGTGATTTCGCTGGGGACTTTGTTTCACCCATGTGGTGCTGAAACGAAGCGATCACGTCCTCGGAATCCAGCGTTTTGCCGTTGTGGAACTCCACTCCCCGGCGCAAGTTAAAAACCCAGGTTTTCGCACCATTCTGAGGATCCCAACTTTCCGCCAATTCCGGAGCCATGCTTCCAGTATGATCTACTTCACCAAGATGGTTATGGATGGCATAATTGATCTTACTCATGTAACCGTTTTCATAGGTAGCCGGGTCCAGCGTATCTGTGGTGGAGCCATGAGCAATTCCGGCGCGTAAACGTCCTCCACGCTTGGGAGATGCTGCGAAAGCGTTGCGCTCTGCCCATGTCAGTAAAGTTCCTGCACTAGTTCCTGCAATACCCAGCACCATTAAACGCTGTGCAAATTCACGTCTAGTGATCCTGCCGGACATTAGTTGTTCCTTGATGTGGTCTATTTTACTATCCATTTGTACCTTTTTAATGAAGAATTGCTAATCAGTGTTATTCATTAACAATGACGTCAATTCGTTAGTTTAGACACAGAGCGTTTCAAAATAATAAAATTTCCAAAAACGCTATGAATTTGAAATCAAGTCACACCGTAATGCATAAAAACCAGCTTGTCAACATAAAAGAGAGAATGCTCACTAAAACTTCAAACCCCCTTCTCTCGGAACTTTAAAATCCCAGGTGCGGAAAAAGAAACGCTGATCGCCTTCAAAAACTTCCAGCCTGGAAGTGACATGAAAATTTTCGGATGTAGCAGTCATTGTACCAGAGGCTTCTACGCGGGTTTGCCAGTCACCACGCCCGATCCCCGCTGTACGTTCACAGCATACTTTCAAAGAAAGAGGTTTGTCTTCATTTAGAGAAAGGGAATCACAACTAAGATCTTCAGTTTCCAGCCCGTCTTCTACGAAACGAAAGCGTCCATTGTCCACTCTGTGAGTGAGAGTGAAACTGTCTTCAATTACCTCATGCTCTATAGTTCTTTTGCGGCTGGCAGTTCTAATTTCTTCTGTAGCCAATGGCTGAGAACATTCCGGCTCTAAAAACTCAGCAAGCTGTTTATCTTCCTGATGGATTTTTCTGAACGGAAGGTTGAGATAAGTTTCAATGCCCGGAAAAATTTTTAGTTTGGTTATTTTCGAACTGGGCCAGGCATGAGGGAAGTACGCAGAGGAAAGAGACAGCCGCCAGCGGTGCCCTGGTTTGAGAGCATGTGCACAGGCATTGAGCTGAACCTTTGCGGTGAATTTTTCGCCAGGATCCAATACTTCCGGATTTTCGTGTCCGTTACGGTGAGTCAAATTGAGTAAGCCCCAACTCACCAGTAGTGACGAACCATCCGGCGCAATATCACACAGACGTGCAGCAAGTAATGCTTCAGTCTGATCGGCAGAAAGCGTGACCGTAGCTTCAGGATTTCCCAAAATTTCCATCCCATCGGAAAAGGCTTCCGAAGTGAAACACAACGATCCGGAATCTGCTGAACGCTGATCACCGGGAAACTCTCCAGTGGCACCCATAGGAAACCACACTCCGGCATTTAATCCCACAGTTTGTGAGGTTGGGAAAAGCATAGGTTTGTCCGTTTCCGCATTTTGATTCAAGCCGTTTCGATTTAAATACCAGGTTTGAGATTCGTCGTTTTTCGGAGGCCATTTTACTTCGGCCACCCAACGTCCGGGACGCTCTTTATAATGTGTGCTGGGAGCAATACTATCCGGCATCCAAGCCCGCAGCTGTGGCTCTTCCATAATTCCGTTTTCAATATCCTTGAGCCAATAATCCCACCAGCGCAAACACTCCTGTACAAAACCGATTTGTGGACCTGGTAAAGCTCGTTGCGGATACTCGTGCGCCCAAGGTCCAATCAGCGCTTTGCGTGGACAGGTAAGTCCGGAAAGCATTCGCGGAATTGCGTTGCTATACGGGTCAGCCCAGCCGCCAACCGCATACACCGCACACTGCACCTTTGAAAAATCCTCTCTAATCGAACCATGTTTCCAATAATCGTCACGGTGCGGATGGTTGAGCCATTGCCGCACCAACAGTGGTGTTTGCTCCAAACGTTCGAGCCAGCTTTTCCTCCAATTTTCTCCCAGTACATCCGGATCAGGTGGACGGGCATTCCAGGCAAGCATGGTTGTAGACCAACCGAGCATATCGGTAGTCAGGACGCAGCCGCCTTTGTAATGCACATCGTCGGCGTAACGGTCATCACTAGAGCAAACCGTGATGATTGCTTTCAGTTCCGGAGGCTGCAATGCTGCGACTTGCAATGAATTGAAACCGCCCCATGATTTGCCCATCATGCCGACGGACCCGTCACACCAGGGCTGCTGGGCAAGCCAGGCGATTACAGAAACCGCGTCGTCCAGTTCCTGTTGCAGGTATTCATCCAGCATTACTCCCTCAGAGTCCCCACTGCCGCGCATATCAACCCTCATAGCAGCATATCCGTGTCCAGCAAAATACGGATGATAGAGAGAATCACGCAGAGCAGTCCCGTCATTTTTTCGATACGGAATGTATTCTAAAATTGCCGGTACAGGTTGTTGTTCCGCATTTTCCGGAAGCCAGATTCTGGCGGCCAAACGGCAGCCGTCCAGCATGGGAATCCAAATGTGTTTTATAGTTTGTATTTTGTGCGGGAATTCGGTTTTTATTTTCATACGAACCTGAAACGAACTTGTGTAAATAGTAAAGGATTTAGTATTTTAAATCTTTTATTTAAACCACAAGTGTGAAGCATTACTTCAAAAATAAGCAGTTAAAGCAGAATACCACGTATCATTCCTGCCAATGACAACACAATCAATAAACTGAGGACAAATTTACGAAATGATTCAGGAGATGTTTTTACAAAACTGCGGTGTCCTATGTAAATACCAAGAAACAGTGGAATTAACAACAGAACTGTGCGTCCCAATAATTCGGTTGAAATCAGCTGTTGGCTACCTGGGAGGAAAACTGCGTAGAGATCGGTGATAAAAAGGTAGGCAACCATTGAAGCCCGAGTTGACGCGGATCCGGCTGAAATGAAAAGGAAAAACAAAACAACCGGCAGCCCTCCAATCGCTGCGGCTCCATTGATCAGTCCTGAAATACAACCAACTCCAAAAGTCCAACCTCGATTTACAGTTTGGCTAGTCTGTGATTTTTTCCAAAGCAGCAGGCTTGCCGCCAGTACTATTACTGAAATGAGCAGCTGCATTGGTTTCTGTGGAACAGTTGTTAGAACTGTAATTCCAAAAGGAGTCCCCAGTACTACTCCTAAAAGCAACCAGCGCAAAACCTTCCAGTTAACAGTTCGCCAAACCAGGGGCAGCATGTAAATGCTGGCTGCGATTTCAAGCATGAATGCTGAAGGTACTACTTCTGCAGGCGGTAAAATCAGTGATAAACTGGTTACGGTCAGGGCCGAAAAACCGAAACCACTGTATCCTCGAATGAAAGCCGCAACGCCAATGGCGACCACAGCATAGAGAAACATTGCCGGACTGAGGCCGATCCATTCCTGCAATTCTATTTGCATACCTTAAAAGACTTTTGAGATGTTTCCTGAAATTCAATTTTTGTGACCTCACTGATCAGCCAGTCTTTGAATAAACGCACCAATGGTTTTCTCAAAGCTTTTTCTGGATAGACAAGAAAGTAAAAACCACCTCCGGTAATTGAAAGATCAAAGGGACGCACAAGCCGGCCGGAATCCAAATATTCCTGTACAATTCCCACTGCGCAGAGCGCAATCCCGTGTCCATCCAGTGCAGAGCGGATAAGTACATTGGAATCCCTGATAACCATCCGTCGTTTATATTTTCGTTCAGGAATACCAGCCTCTTCCAGCCATTCCTGCCAACTTTCATAATCTGAATCATCGAGCAAAGGGTAGTGAATGAGATCCTCCGGAGTTCTCAGTAGTTGGGAATTTTTCAGCAGTTCCGGACTGCAGACAGGTGTGAATTCAACAACCATCAACTGTTCACACATAAGCCCCTCCCAATCTCCTTTGCCCCACACTACTGCCATGTCCGTTTCATCAGCAGCAAAATCAGGATCATTGTTTGAAATTTTCAAATGGAGATTAACTTCCGGATATTGTTGATAAAATGTTCCGAGTCGATGCACCAGCCAGTTAGCGGAAAAAGACGAGCCCACGCCGACCACTAGGGTGTCCTCCGAATCATAATTGTGAATGTTTTCTAAACTGTCTGCAATGCCCTGTAATCCACTGACTACAGACGGTAATAATTTTAGTCCTTCCTCAGAAAGAAGTACTTTACGTTTTTCCCGAAGAAACAATCTGACGCCGAGATGCTCTTCCAAAGCCCTGATTTGGTGGCTCACCGCTGCTTGTGTGACGCAAAGCTCTTTGGCTGCATTGGTGAAACTCAAATGTCTGGCGACGGATTCAAATGTGTGTAGATAATTCAGTGAGGGCAGTCCTGAAAAATTATTCATAATCTAAACTAATCTTAATGATGAAAAATATTCAATTGTAAAAAAGACTTTTCTCTTGTAAAACAAATACAAAATAGATGCAAGTGTAATATTACTTTAATTTATTTACCATTATTTTAATTTGTTTATTAATAAACATACCTAATCTATCTTTGGAGTTTGTGATGTTAATTCGTGCTTATACCTCTATTATTGCTGCCTGTCTTTTATGGTCGCTGAATCCTGCCGCCATCAAATTGGCACTTGAGGAAATTGCGGTTCCACAACTTGTTTTTATGAGAGTGGTTTTGGCGGCATTTATTATGTTGCTGGTTTCTTTTTTTATGGGGTACCGTTTCCGTCCTAAAGAAATTGGCTGGAGACCATTTTTGCTGGGTGTGCTAGATCCCGGCTTGACTTCTCTGCTATTTGTGACTTCACTAACAGTATTGAGTGCTACAAACACGGTACTCATTTTGGCATTGATGCCCTTCTCTCAGTCAGTGCTTGGGCGGGTTGTTTTTAAGGAAGAACTCCGGTCTTCAGTCTGGTTAGGTGGCACTCTTGCTTTTTCTGGAATTGTCATATATTTTTCCGGGGAAGCGTTTAATGGAGCAGATACTGTTTGGGGCAATTCACTTTTGCTGTCAGTTTTTTGTTTAATAACTGTAAGTCAATTACTGACAAGGAAAATAATGAAAACTGAAATACCGGCGATCCAAGTCACTTCCAGTCAGATGATTTCTGCCTCGGTTGTTTTGTTCTTCTATTTAATATTGTTTGGAGACACTGAACTTCCGATTCAAGCTTCTTCCGGAACAATGATGACTTTGTTGTTTTTGATTTTTTCGATGGCCATTCCTTTCTTCCTCTATAATCAAGCCATGCGCCATCTCCCGATAGGAATAGCGAGTTTATTACTCGTTATGATCATTCCTTTTGGATTTTTATTTGCGGCAATTTTTCTTGGAGAAGAAATTACTTTGATCAAAGCAATCGGGGCCATTTTGGTAATGACCGGAGTTACATTCCCGCACTTTCCGCAAGTACGAAGAAAGTTTTTTAGAACCAATGAAAATCTATTTGACAGAGAATGAATGAGTAAGTTAATTAAAAAAACGGGACTTGTCGGTGGTGGTGTCATCGGCAGTGGTTGGGGCGCGAGACTGGTATTAAACGGAGTTGATGTGAAAGTCTTTGATCCCTCTGACACTGCAGAACGAACTCTAAAGGAAATGCTCGCAAATGCGGAACTGGCCTATTCAAAACTAACAATGGCTCCGTTGGTGAAGCAGGGTAAAATTGAATTTGTGGATTCCATCGAAAAAGCGGTGAAGAACGTTCAGTTTGTTCAGGAAAGTGTTCCGGAAAATCCGGACTTCAAACGTTCGATTATAAACGAAATTTCTCAATTTGCTCCTGAATCTGCACTGATCTGTTCCTCCACTTCCGGAATAAAACCAACCACCCTGCAAACCAAAATGAGGCATCCAGAGCGTTTCATGGTCGGCCATCCCTTCAATCCTGTTTATCTTTTGCCGCTTGTTGAAATCTGCGGAGGCGATAAAACTTCCGATGCAGCCAAACAATCTGCCGCAGAATTTTATCGAAACATTGGCATGAAACCTTTGATTTTGCGCAAAGAAATTGACGCCTTCATTGCTGACCGTTTGCAGGAAGCAGTATGGCGTGAGGGACTATGGTTGATTCGTGATGATGTGGCGACTACTGAAGAACTGGATGATGCGATTCGTTATGGTTTTGGTCTGCGCTGGGCGCAAATGGGGTTGTTCGAAACATATCGTGTTGCTGGAGGTGAAGCCGGAATGCGTCATTTTATTTCGCAATTTGGACCCACATTGAGCTGGCCCTGGACCAAGTTGACGGATGTTCCGGAACTGAATGAAGAATTGATTGAGAAAATTGTGGCTCAGTCCGAGGCACAATCCGGTAAATACTCCATCCGTGAATTGGAGCGCATCCGCGACGAAAATCTGGTGGCAATTATGCAGTGCCTGAAATTAAACGACTGGGGTGCGGGTATTATCCTAAAAGAATATGAAGAACGTCTCTACGAAAAAGCGCATTCCGGAATTGTTGCCAGCGATCCGGATTTTTCAGAACCGCTATGTTTGCATGATTCCAAAGTTCGCCCGGACTGGCTGGATTACAATGGTCACATGACCGAAAGCCGTTATCTGCAAGTTTTTGGTGATACAACCGATGCTTTTTTGAATTTTATTGGCATGGATGAAAATTATCGCAAACAGGGTTTTTCAGTTTATACAGTGGAAACGCACATCCGGCATGTTTGTGAAGTCGCTGGCGGCGAACCGCTTTCTGTTAAATCGCAATTACTCGGTTTTGACGAAAAACGCTTCCGGATTGTTCATGAAATGTTTCATCCTCCTTCCGGTGATGTTCTGGCCACAGCTGAACACATGCTGTTGCATGTCAATACCAACAAAAAGAAAGCTTGTCCATTTGGAAAAATTCTTTACGAAAAACTTGCAGAAATTTGGAATGGGCATCAGAATTTAGACATTCCTGATTATGCAGGAAAAGGTTTTCAGGAACTTAACAAAAAGTAGTGAGAGTTATGAAACGCGACAATCTTCCGGACCACAAATCGGTAACTACTCAATCCAGTTTTAACTATGAAAACGAACGCATTGATTTAGCCTGTGCTTTCCGGTGGACGGTTCGAATGGGAATGCATGAAGCAATCGCGAATCATTTTTCATTAGCTGTCAACGAAGAGGGGAGCCGTTTTCTCCTCAACCCGAAACAGCATTTCAGCCGCATCAAAGCAAGTGATATTTTGTTGCTCGATACCAAAGAACCACCTGATTTTAAACATCCTGATGCTCCGGATGTGACTGCCTGGGGACTTCATGGTTCCATTCACCACCATTGCCCGCATGCTCGTTGTGTGATGCACGTTCATCCGATTTACGCCACCGTTTTGGCAAGTCTCGCAGACAGCAACTTACCACCAATCGACCAAAATTCGGCCATATTTTACAAGCGTTACGTGATAGACGAGGAATACGGTGGACTGGCTTTTGAGAAGGAGGGAGAGCGGTGTGCTGAAATGCTCAACGATCCTAAGATCAAAGTCATGATTATGGGCAATCATGGTGTACTTGTTATCGGCTCAAATGTGGCCGACACCTTCAATCGGCTTTATTATTTTGAACGGGCCGCGGAAACTTACATCAAAGCACTCTGGACAGGACAGCCGCTACGCTTGCTTTCTGATGAGATTGCAGAAAAAACCGCTGGGCAATTGGAGAATTATCCGGATTTCAGTCATATATATTTTGAAGAACTAAAGGCTATTCTTGACGAAAAAGAACCGACTTATCGCTTGTAAACTTTTTAACATGGATCGAATCACTTCAAAATGATATTTCGGACTAAGAATCATGATCAAAAAAGATGAATCTGTTGAAATCACTTGGAAAAACGGAGAGACTACCCTGCTTCCGAATTTGTGGTTGCGAGATAATTGTGCTTGCGATCTGTGTCGAAACACTCAAACAACAGAGAAGTTGTTTCAATTGGCCCAAGTTGATGTTAACTTGATGCCAGAAACTGTCGATCTGATTGAAGATGAACTGCATCTTCTTTGGCCTGACGGACACAGGTCTGTCTATGACGGGTCGGCTATTCGCGCTTTAACGATTCCCCAAACAACTCATCTGCGGCTTTGGAGCAGTGAGTTTCGTCCTCAGCAATTTGACTACGGAAAGTTTACACATAACGATAGCATTGCTGTCGATGCGATTGAAAATTTTCTGAGCACAGGTACTATTTTACTGACCAACGCTCCAACGAAAGAATGTCTGGAAAATCTAGCGCCGATGTTGGGGCCGTTGCGAGAAACAGTTTTCGGAAGGATTCATAATGTTGTGGTGGATTGTAGAGGTTACAATGTTGCCAGTACGAACTTAGAACTGCCCCCACATACCGATTTGCCTAGTTATTCCTGGCCTCCGAGTGTTCAAGCTCTGCACATGCTTGTCAATGAAACGGAACATGGAGAGTCGATTATTGTGGATGGATTTGCTGTCGCAACCCAATTCCGTAACGCTCATCCAAACTGGTTTGATCGTTTATGCTATACTCCGGTTCCATTCAGGATTTTTGATGACAACAACGAAACTTTTGCCACTCAACCTATCATTCAATTGGATACAGGCGGACAGATTGCCGGAGTGCGTTATTCCAATCAAACTATGCAACCAATGAATCCGGTACGAACCGGGCTCAATGAGTTTTATAGCGCTTACCATGAGTTTTCTTCCCGTATTACCAGTGATAAGGCAAAAGCAATTTTTCGTTTGGAAGGAGGGCAAATATTGCTCGTTGCTGGGCATCGAGTGTTACATGCTCGCAAAGAATTTGTAGCAAATGCCAAACGACATTTGCAGGATGCTTACTTTGAACACGATAACATTCGCAACCACTTAACTGTAATTCAACGCAGATTGAGAAAAATCGGTAATACATCCCTACAATAATAGTTCCGGAGGAATTTATGGAAACAGTCAGCTTCACAAAAATGGAAGACGGCACAAAGGAGGAATATGCTTTCCTCGAGCCGCTTTATATTCAATGCATCGATGGGATTCCGGAGATGCTATTGGGATTGCTCAAGCGAATGCAGGGAGATCGTTTGGGCTATCAAATCGACCGCTATCAGCATTCTCTACAAACGGCCACTCGCGCAGAACGGGATGGTTCGGATGAAGAAACCATTGTCTGTGCTTTGCTGCATGATATCGGTGATGTTTTAGCTCCGGACAATCACAGTCAAGTCGCCGCCGCCATTCTTCAACCTTACATCAGTGAACGCAATTATTGGGTACTCAAACATCACGGCCTGTTTCAAGGTTACTACTATTTTCATCACATCAATAAAGACCGCAACATCCGGGATAATTTCAAGGATCACCAGTTTTATCAAGCGTGTGTTGATTTCTGTTCCCAATGGGATCAATGTTCATTTGATCCGGATTACGACACCTTGCCTTTAGAGCATTTTGAACCAATGGTTGGGCGTGTTATCAGCGAGCCGTGGAACCACTTCGATTGATGAAGGAAAACTGACTCAGCCGAAAAAAACGATATGAACCATCAACTCAGCCAAGCAGATCAAGAACAATATCGACGGGACGGTTTTTTCTTTCCCCTGAGAATTTTTTCAGCAGAAGAAGCCGCCGACCACAGAGAGCAATTAGAAAATCTGGAGGCGAAACACGGGCCGAT
>ENA-UPTF01000473-UPTF01000473.1-marine-metagenome-genome-assembly--contig:-NODE-473-length-28573-cov-8.321484_pt1 | contig 28573 bp, 30 predicted proteins | sample MGYA00238166_ERZ767019 | MGnify/ENA primary metagenome ERZ767019 (study PRJEB28930, sample SAMN06266391) | marine metagenome | isolation source: Sea water from 250 m depth | place: Atlantic Ocean | study... | reverse complement strand
TTAAAGAGCTCAATGATCTTCAAGATGACAGGAATAGTACGTTTTACGGGCACTCTCATACACATAACACCGAGCATTGATTTATCATCAAATCTTCCTCCCAAAGACATGCTATAGTTGGGATACATATCCTTGCCCACTCTTGCACCACCACCAAAAAAACCAATGGTAGCAACTTCATGTTGCCCACAAGAATTAGGACATCCGCTAATCTTTATTGTCGCATCACGTAAATCATCATCCTCGTCTAGTTTTAACTCTAAAAATTTGCGTTGGATCTCTTTTGCCAATCTATGAGAGTTTGTAAGAGCTAGGTTACAAGATGAAGTGCCAGAACAGCCAACAGGCGAGGCCATAGTCAGTGAACCTGAATTTGCTAATCCTACTTCAAGCAATCTAGAGTAAAGCTTGGGCAGATCACTTTGATGTACGTATCTAAGTATAATATCCTGTGAGAATCCATTACGTGCAAACCCTTCAGCTGAAAAGTCATTAGTGATTTCTGCCATAGCACGAAGTTGGTTTGCAGTCATATCACCAGATTCAAGTGTAATAAAAACAGCACTATACTCTTCCTGTTTTTGTTTGTAGGTAGTAGTCTTCAGCCACCGCGCATAACCATCAGGTACTGAACCATTTTCACTGGAAATAGAAATTGGTCTTTTAATTTCATTTGGTTTCTGGTTAATGTTTAATCGTACAATAACTGATTGTGTTGCCCTAACAATCGTTCTCTGCTTAAGAACCAAGTTTTTGAATTTATCCCATCCCATTTCATCAACAAGATAACGCATTCTGTTTCTTGCCATGTTCTTTCTGTTACCCATTCTGTCAAAAATTTGTAGAACTGCAATTGACGTATACAAAAGATCTTCTTCTGATGTAAAATCCTCAAGCTGGTGACCCACAAATGATTTGTTTCCAAGTCCACCACCAAGAAATATTTTGAAACCGCGCTGTTTTTTCCCATCAAGTTCTCTAATTTGAGGGATTAATCCAACATCAACTATTCTAGTCATTCCGTGTTTTTCACAACACGAAAAATTAAATTTGAATTTACGTGGAAGTGACTGGTTTAGTGGGTTCCTTAAAAGAAATCTTGCAGTTGCAATTGCATACGGTGTTGCGTCAAATTGTTCATCATTACAAACTCCCGACAATGGGCTACACATAACATTTCTAACTGTATTACCACAAGCCTCACGAGATGTTAGTCCAACATCTGCGAGCCCATGCATTATCTCTGAAACATCCTCAAGAACAACCCAATGTAACTGGATATTTTCCCTAGTTGATACATGCGCACTGCCAATTGAGTACATCTCACTCAGCTGAGCAATTTTTTCTAATTGGTAAGGGTAAATCTGACCTGCTGGAATTTTAATTCTAACCATTGCATAATCGTCAGTCATTCTTGTACCATATGCACCATGTTGTAGACGAAATCGCCTAAAATTGTCATGATCAATTTTACCTTGCCGGTAAAGCTTTACCGTTTGGGCAAAGTTATCAGCTTCCTCTCTTCGTGACCAATCAATCTTTGGCTTTTTAGAAGCCGATTTTGATGGTCTTAGCTGTTGCGCCATCTTTTGTTTCATAGTTAAACAACGGATATAAATTTATGACAATAGGAATTTTGACTAACATAATCAATTATCAAGTTGGAAATTGCCTAATAGTTAATTCCCATTAGTGTTGCCTAATTTTTACCTAAGAAAAACTATTAAGCGCTTGTAATGATGTGCTTTTGTGCAAGAATCAGTTAATGAACAACGACCAGAAAAAATTTTTGCTGATGCAAAAGAAGTCGAAATAACTCGTGCCATTGCTGAAGAATTTTACTCTGTTTTACAAGAAAGGGCTGAATGTGATGTAATAATTATTGGTGCTGGCCCTGCTGGACTTACAGCTGCACGCGAATTATCATTAATGGGATATAAAATTTTAGTCATCGAACAAAATAACTATCTTGGTGGTGGTTATTGGCTGGGTGGCTATATGATGAACCCTGTTACAGTTAGAGCCCCTGCACAAAAAATTTGGGATGAGCTTGGAATTCCTTACAAAAAAGTTGGTGAAGGACTTTACTTAACTCCTGGACCTCATGCAGTGTCAAAGTTAATTGCTGCAGCATGTGACGCCGGTGTAAAATTTTTGAATCTTACAAAATTTGATGACCTAGTTTTAAGACATGGAAGAGTTGCTGGAATTGTTGTAAACTGGATGCCAGTATCTGCACTACCAAGAAACATAACTTGTGTTGATCCAATTGCGCTTGAAGCAAAGATGATCATTGATGCATCAGGACATGACTCTGTTGCTGTAAAGAGACTTGTGGATAGAAATATGGTAGAATGGAAAGGAATGAACCCAATGTGGGTTGAAAACGGCGAGGAACATGTTGTTGAGAAAACAGGCGAAGTTTTCCCTGGTCTTGTTGCTGCAGGTATGTCAGTCACGGAAACACACGGACTTGCAAGAATGGGACCAACTTTTGGCTCAATGCTGTATTCTGGAAAAAAAGCAGCAGAGATTACAGACCAAAAAATAAAAGAGATTGATCATAAAATCCCACAAAAATCTGATTGAAAATATCTAAAATTTTTCTGTATGATGAACCAGCAGTTCAGGAAATACAAATTTCAAATTTAAAAAATTTTCTTCTAGAAACTTTTCCCGTGGAGGTAGAGGTTAAAGAATGCGTTTTTCATAATTTGGATGAAAAAGACATAGAAAAAATTTCTTGCTGTAGAGTATTTGATACAACATCACCCTTTAAAAAACACACACCAAATAAACAGGAAATTGATTTTGAGAAAAATGTTTGCAAAGACACCAAACTGATGGAAAATACAATAAAGGTTGAGGATGCTGAAAGAATTGAGGACGTTGTCATGTATGATGGGTTTCAGATTCAAAATGCTATTAGTACCACTATTTCTCAGGATTATCTGATCCAAAATAATTTACATATTGTTTTTACAAACAAGCTAACCTGTACATATGACAACCTAGATCACAGATATCACGGTAGAACAGTGATTTGCTCAAACCCAGCCATCATATCAACTACTGGAATGATCGAGGCTCCAGCTAAATCAAGAGAATATTATCTTGAAGCTATGAAATGCAAAGTCCAAGGATTGGACATAAAATCTGTTAAAAAAAATCATAGTGGAGAATTTTTGGATTATCATGACCAAAGACTTTCAAAAATTGCTGAAGGCTGTTTGCTCCAGGCTATTTTTTATTATATTACAGGTGATGCATTCTGCGATAGTCTGGATTGCAGGCTAAACAACGCTCACTGGCAAAAAGATCTGATATATTCTCAAATTAAAATTAGCAAACTTTGCAAAAAACACCAAAAAATTCTTGGTGATCTCTGAATAATTTAAATTCATGAAACGTGGGTTTGAAACATGATGGCTGATAACGCTGGTTCGAGCGTCATGATCGAAAGAGAACCACCAAAAAAAGCGGAAAAAAGAAAGACAGACTATGATGTGATAATTATTGGCGCTGGGCCTGCTGGATATACTGCGGGAATTTATACTTCACGCGCAAGACGTAACACATTAATCATTTCTGGAATTTTGCCAGGCGGTCAATTGATGAATACAACCGAAGTGGAAAATTTTCCTGGCTTTGATAGTGGTATCATGGGTCCTGATCTAATGCAGATAATGAAAAAACAGGTAGAAAGAATGGGTGCGACAATTATACAAGATGAAGTGGTAAATGTAGATTTTAGGCACAAACCGTTCAAAGTGTTGACTGCATCTGAAGAATATGAGGGTAAGGTGATAATAATTTGCACTGGTGCAAACCCAAAAAAGATTGGGCTTGATGGGGAGAAAACATTTGCGGGAAAGGGTGTTTCGTCTTGTGCTACATGTGACGGAGCTTTTTTTAAAAATCAGGATCTAGTTGTGGTCGGTGGTGGAGATTCTGCAATGGAAGAATCAACTTTTCTTACAAAATATGCATCATCAATACATCTTGTCCACAGAAGGGATGAATTTAGAGCTAGTAAAATTATGCAAGAAAGAGCTCTTTCAAATGAGAAAATTAAGGTTCATTTCAACTCTGTAGTTGAAGAAATTCAAGGCGAACAGAAAGTCGAGAAGGTAATTTTAAACAACATTGAGACTGGTGACAAAACTACACTTGAAGTTGGTGGCGTGTTTATTGCAATCGGGCATGACCCTAACACCACGCTATTCAAAAACCAAGTTGACTTGGATGAAAATGGATATGTTGTTTTGCATGAAAATACACAAACAAGTATTCCTGGTGTGTTTTGTGCTGGCGACGTTCACGATCATAGGTACAGACAGGCAATAACTGCTGCTGGCTTTGGCTGCATGGCTGCAATTGATGCTGATAAGTACATGTCTGAACACGAATAGAACTACTTTACCTTTTTAATTTCAAAACGTATTTCATTTCCATTTTTTTCCATCTTAACTACTTCATGTCCAAGTCTTCTTGCCCAGCTTGCTATGTCATCCTCAGCAGCGGGATCATCAGCAAGCACAGTTAAAATTTCACCAACCTGCATCTTTGAAAGTTCAACATTTGTTTGCATAACAGGTGATGGACAAAACAATCCTCTTGCATCTAATGTTTTTGCTGATTCAGAAATTATGACACACCTTATACTGTTTTTGCACCTGATCAATATTAAAATCTATACGATTTTAGCTTCGCCTATTGAATTGATGAAATCAAAATACCATTTTTGCTATAGTTCCCAGATCACGTTCTCTAAAAATGTAAGGGTTGTATCCCCCAAAATTTATTTTCCGAGAAATTCGTTTGAGCATACTTATTGATATTCGATATAAGGCCTTAGAAAATATACCCTCAGGACTAAGCATATACAATTTGTACAATAATGAAAATGCCCATACTGATCGTGGATAAAATTCTGAAACATGGCAATCGATATAATTTTTTGAATTTTCAATCTTATACCTAATGTGCTCAAGTACTTCCTGAGGCTGTACATATCCTGTTGTGTTAATTTTTGTTTGATTATGCTTCATTGCATGTATTATGTCATCCAGTTTGTTTTCAGAGTAAATTAAATTGGTGCATCGACCAACAGTAGATTTTACATGAGAATCACTACCTGCAACTACATGCAAATTTTTCTCTTCTGAAAATTTTTTTGCCTTGATATTTGAATATACATCAACATTTGAGCTGTTAAACACTTCAAAGAGATCACAATGAATAGAGTCCTCACGTAGTGCATCAAGTAAACTAAAAGGGTGAGGTGCTATAGATACAGCATCTTGCTTTTTTACTTCATCTAATATTTCATGTAATGACATACCTGGTTTGATAGCATGATCTATTCCATAAACCAGAACGTGGGATTCGTTATCAGTTGTAACTTCTTCTGCTGGGTAAATCTTTATGCAATCAAATTTTTTATGGTTTTTTTTATATTCAGTCATCTGCTTGAAACCATCAATAGTATTATGATTTGTAACAAAAAGTACGTCAAGATCCATCATGTATGCTTGCTCTAGCTGATTAGAAATTGTAACATTACAATCATAGATTGGCTCAAGATCACCAATATTTCCATTAGAAAAAATGTTATGACAATGAAATTCAGATTTTAATGAATTCATTACTGTATTTTATTTTGACACATTTTAATTATTTAAAATCATCTAAACAAGTCCTCAGTTTTTGGACGTATTATTTTTTGAATTTTTGCATCTGAAAAATTAAATTTAAAATTTCGTACGATTGCAACTGGGCAGTTCTTAACTTTTCCCATTACAAGTTCTGATGCAGAACAAAGCTCATCAGCTACTGCTATAGCTGTGACCTGTAGTATTTTTCCAAATGTGTCAGGTTTACCTTTGTAGTCTATGATAGGCTCCATGCCGGCAATTCCTATTGCAACATTTGTTTGCCCTAAACGAAATGGTCTTCCAAATGTGTCAGAAATTATTACAGCTATGTTTTTCTTGGTCCTTTGTTCAATTTGTTTTTTTAATTCATCAGCTGATTGATCAGGATCTTCTGGTAACATTGTAACATAACCATCCCTAACATTGCTTTCATCAATACCCGCATTAGCACATACAAATCCATGGTTTGATTCTACAATGATTACACTCTCTTGCATCCTGACGATCCTTTTACTCTCTGATAGGATTAATTCTACCAATCGTGGATCCTTTCCATATGAATTTGCAATACCACTAGCAAGGAGAGAAGGATTAACAGAAGATAAATCAACAATACGCCCCTCACTCTTTGAAATTATTTTTTGAGTAAAGATCAAAATATCATAATCTTTGATTATCGCTGATTTTAGGACTAAATCTATGATATCAGCATTTGGCTCAATATCTTCTTCAATTTTTACAGGAATAATCTCCAATGCCATTATATTTTTTTAAAATACATTGATAAAAAATATTTAGATTGATTAGGAATATGCTTCCAGTTCTAGCTTTGTCTTATAATGATTGTTTATAATACCAATTATCTTGGATAGATCCTTTTCATCCAGTGTAACCGTAGCCAAATCTTTTACTAAATCCTGTGCACGAAAAGCAATTCCCAAGCCACTCACATCAAATAGCTTAACATCATTAGCACCATCAACTACAACTGCTATATTTTCCCTTTTCTCATCCCATTCTACGATTTTTATTTTAGCCGATTTGGCCTTGTCTGCATTTACATTTACTATAACACCATCAAGTTTATTGTCTTTAAAGACAAGTTCATTACTAAAAACATAATCAAGGTGTAACTCTTGCTTCAATCTATCAGTTATAATTGTAAACCCACCTGAAACTGCCATTAATTTCCAGCCAGCATTCTTTAGTGTTTGACAAGCCTCTTTGGCACCAGTCATTATTGGTAAAGAATTTGCAACTTCTACACACGTTTCATAATCCAAACCTCTAAGAAGTTCTACACGCCGTTTCAGTCCTTCTTCCCAATCTATCTTCCCTTGTATACCTTGTTTTGTAATTTCCCAGATCTCATTTTCTTTATTTAGTTTTTCAGCTAAAACAGGAAGATATTCAGCATCATAAAGAACACCTTCAACATCAAAAATTGCTAGCAACTACTTTCTTATGTTTTACCGATTTTTAATAATATTAAGCTTAACCAAGATGATCGATCACATAGTTAGCATTAAATCAGATACAATTTACATAAAATTATGTCAGGAGAGCTTGATTTCAAGTATGAAGTTGAAATAAAAAATACTGAGGAAAGACAAATGATTCCAAAAGAAGTCAAAGCAGAATTAAAAGCGTCTGGCATGATGGATGAAAAAGGAAAATTAAAACTCAAGGGAGTTAGCCCAAAAATGCTAAAAAGAATGAAGCAGGAATTTGTAGATTGCCCCGTTCTCGAACAAAAAGTTCAGTTCGTACCATGTTTTGTATGCCCTAATTTCCAAAGCAGAGTAACTGGTAAAGTGCTGTGTAAAGGGGATAAACTAAATTAAGAAAAGCTCATTATACAGACTGATTATGGGATTATTAATTGAGTAAAGAAGTTGGTATTACTGTTTCAAAGAATGATAATTTTAGCGAATGGTATACACAGGTAGTTGTCAAGGCAGAACTTGCAGATTATGCACCTGTTAAGGGATTAATTGTACTAAGACCTGATGGTTATTCTATTTGGGAGTCAATCAAAGAATCTCTAGATAAAAAACTCAAAGAAACTGGTCATAGGAATGGATTTTTGCCAATATTAATTCCAGAATCGTTGCTTGGTAAGGAAAAAGAGCATTTTGAGGGATTCAACCCTGAAGTCTTCTGGGTTACGCATTCTGGCGATTCAGAAATTGGTGATAGACTTGCGTTGCGTCCTACATCTGAAACACTTGCATATTCACTTTATTCAAAATGGATAAAGAGCTGGAGAGACCTTCCACTAAAAATTAATTTTTGGAATACAGCCTTAAGGGCTGAGATTAAAGGGACTAAACCATTTCTTAGGACATCAGAATTTTTGTGGCAGGAAGGCCATACAGTTCACGTAAGCAAAGATGAAGCTGAAAAAGAAGTTGCTGATATTTTGCAACTGTACAAAAAAACTATAGAAGAAGAACTAGCTATTCCTGTAATAACTGGAAAAAAAAGTGAGAAGGACAAGTTTGTAGGCGCAGTTTACACTAATACACTTGAATCATTAATGCCTGACGGCAAAGCACTTCAAATGGGCACGTCACACTTTCTAGGTCAGAATTTTTCTAAACCATTTGATGTAAAGTATCTCAATGAAAATAATAATGAAACTTTTGCATGGCAAACATCATGGGGGATCTCATGGAGATTGATAGGTGGTATGATAATGACGCATGGAGACGACAAAGGACTGGTCTTGCCCCCAAAAATAGCACCCATACAAGTTGTAATAATCCCAATCTACTATTCAAAAGAAGATAGAGAGAAGATGGTTAAGGAAGCAAACCAGGTAAAACATGCATTATCCAGTGCTAACATACGTACTCACTTGGATGATAGAGACCAACTTACACCTGGCTTCAAATTTCACGATTGGGAACTTAAAGGTATACCAATACGAATTGAAATAGGACCAAAAGATATTGCAAAAAACCAAGTAGTTCTGGTTGGGAGACATAATCAAACAAAAACCGACATTTCCATTGAGAAGGTATCTGAGTATGTTACATTAGAACTAGAAAAAATACAGAAACAAATGTTTGAAGATGCTAAAAAAATTCTTGATGATAGAGTTGTTAAAGTAACTGAATATGAACAATTCAAGAAAGAATTGGATAATGGAAAAATGATTGATTGTGGATGGTGTGGAAAACAGAACTGTGAGGATAAGATCAAGGAGGAAACTGTAGCAGATTTACGTGTAATCCCTTCAGACAATAAGCAAAAATCAGAATCATGCGTTTACTGTAAGGAAAAGAGTGTTACAAACGCACTTTTTGCGAGAGGTTACTAAGACTATATAAAAACTAGAATTTCTAATGAAAGAGTTTTATCTGGATATTTTTCCATATTGAAAATACTATGAATGAGAAAACTGATGATTCTGATAAGGTACCCGAATTCTTCTTAGAAAAGGACGGTATAGTGAAAAAACCAGAGTTTAGTGAGAACTTAGTTAGAACTGATAAGAAGCCAGAGAAAAAGGAATTTCCCAAAAAAACTACAGGGCTTGATATGAAATTTAAGATTACTATGATTCTAATAGCAGTGATAGGATTTACTGCATCAGCTTATATTTTCAGTTCTGAACCAATGGGTGATCTAACTGATACTATCAATATCAGTATGATAGACAAATCCCAATTTATTGCTCAGATTGATGAATGTGTGCAAAACCAAACTGTTGGAGACATTACACTAAATTCATTTACACAGAAATGGGCATTTGATTTTAAGGAAAAAATTGAGAAAGCAGAAACTAGTGATGAATTAGAGAGTATCATGAATGAATTCTATGCCATTGTATCTCATTGTAAGCCATAAGAGAATGACAGATACTAATAAGAAATGTGTCCTTTGTGGCTGTAAAGATCATAGACTTATTGGATGTACTAAACATAAAGCAAAAAAATGTAGTTGTTATCAATCCTAACCAAAAATATAATATGACTTGTGTAAAAAGTGGTTTGCATGGAAACTGTATCTGAACAAAAATCAAATCTTCTAGAACAATTCACTGAAACTAGAGATAGAACATTAAAGCTAGTGGAAACATTAGAAAAAGATGATTTTGTTGTTCAGACTGCTCCTTTTATGAGCCCACCTAAATGGCATTTAGGACATGTTAGCTGGCTCTTTGAAATTGTTATGAATAAAACCATAAAAAACTATAAAATTTATTCACAGGAATTTAATGAATATCTCAATTCGTATTATCATCAATTTGGAGAACCGCATGATAAGGATAAGAGGGGTATGGCTACTAGGCCTACTGTTGACGAAGTTCTTGAATATTTCCATATCATAAGTCACAAAGTTGCCAACATTTTACAAAATGATTTATTGGATGATAAAACATACCAGCTTTATTTTATGGCAATACATCACGAATGCCAACATCAAGAGCTTTTAGTTTATGATTTACAACATCTCTTGGCGGGCAGATACAGACCAGTAACGGCAAATCCTTTGCCATCACCACCACAACAAGAACTGAAATCTGTTAGAATTGATGGAGGACTATACCCTATGGGCTACTCTGGCAATCAATACTGTTACGATATTGAATTGCCGGAACACAAAATATACCTAAATGACTACAAAATTGATGTTTTCCCAATAACGAACAGACAATATCTTGAATTTATGGAAGACGGAGGTTACAATGATTTCAGGTATTGGTTATCAGATGGTTGGGACAAGGTTCAAAATGATAAATGGAATGCGCCTATGTATTGGGAAAAAGTAGACAATGTTTGGATGACAAATGACTTTTTAGGAAAGCGAGAGGTTAAGCCAAACGAACCAGTTTGCCATGTTAGCTTTTACGAGGCTGACGCGTATTCCAAATGGGCCGGCAAGAGATTACCAACAGAAGCCGAGTGGGAAAAAGCTGCTTGTTGGGATGAAAAAACTCAAACAAAGACAGTTTTTCCATGGGGTAACAAACCGCCAGACATCAACAGGGCAAATCTATTGGAGTCATATCTTTGGAACTGTACTGAAATCGGTGCTTATCCTAATGGTAAGAGCCATTATGGATGCCATCAGATGATTGGAGATGTATGGGAATGGACATCCTCAGAATTTACTGGCTACCCTGGATTTAAATCTGGATTTTCTGAATACAATGACAAGTGGTTTGCAAATCAAAAAGTGCTAAGAGGAGGTTCCTTTGGTACACCTTCAATCTCTGTCCGTGGTAGTTATAGAAACTTTTTCAGATTGGATGAGAGATGGCTTTTTTCAGGATTCCGGTGCGCTGAAGATATTTAGTTATTTTTTGAGAGTAAAACTAGACCAAAATATCTCTTCTCATCACACCATATGTCTTGGATTTGAAAATTAGACATTGCTGACATTTCTTTTATTTGTGAAATTGTAAATTTAAACGAGTTTTCAGTATGGATAAGCTCATCCTTCTTAACTTCTAATACTAGATCAGCCTTGGGTACATCCACTATTTGTTTTTCCAAAGAGCGCAAGTACATCTCAATTCTATTCTGGTTTTTGTTGTATACAGCATAATGTGCAAATTTGTTTATATCAAAATTTGCGCCCAATTCTGAATTAATTCTTGATAAAATATTGAGATTAAACTGTGCTGTGATGCCTTGTGAATCATTATATGCTTTCTCTAATACTGTCTCATCTTTTGTAAGATCCAGACCGAGCAAAAATAGGTCACCACTCTTCATCAAGGAATTTATTTTTTGTAGAAGCACTAAACCAGTATTGGGATCATAATTTCCAAAACTAGAACCCAGAAATACGATTAGATTATTCTTATCATCATAATTCTTGACTAACTCTAATGCAGGCTCATAGTCATCAATTATTCCAGTTATACACAGATTTTTGTAATCATTTTGTAATTCTTTACAACTCTCCCTGAGAATATTAGATATGTCAATTGGGAAATATTCTATATCTTTTTGCGATTTTTCAATAATATCAATGAGTATTCTGGTTTTTGTTGATGAACCACTTCCCAATTCTACTAATCTAAAATCTCCATTAAGATAATTTGGTAATTTTTCCTCTAATTGTCTTAGTAAAGCGACTTCAGTTCTTGATATATAATATTCAGGTAAAGTACATATTTTTTTAAAGAGATATGAACCCTTTTCATCATAGAAAAATTTTGGGTTGATTGATTTTTGTTTTTGGCTAAAACTATAGTATAATTCTTGTGCAAATGTTTTCTGAGTTTTTTTTCTGCTTGGTATAAAGTACCTAAGACATTCACTAATAGCATGTTTTGTATATCCTAGTTCCTTCTGTATTGTTTCAAGACCCATAAATTTGTCCAAAAATTAAACCAAATAAAGCCGTTCTGGTATGTAAAGTAATTTTTGTTATTCTTGATATAGTAGATATGTAAAGACGATTTATTGGAAGAGATTTTGAGAGTGGAAAAATTATCGAAACAGTTCGTTAAAAAAAATATGCTTAGTTCAAACGTTTCCGTAGTAAAAGCTGTAGAAGATGTTTCATTTTCTCTTTACAATGGTGAGGTTCTTGTAATTGCTGGGGAATCCGGCTCTGGTAAATCAACAATAGCTAAACTCATTCTTGGGGCTGTTGATCCCGATTCTGGCGAAATATTTTTTGAAGGTAAAAAATCTGGTGATGCTCAAAATATTCTGAAGAAAATTCGTATGCAATGTCAAATGGTCTACCAGGACCCATATGATTCGATTAATCCTAGAATGAAAGTAGCAGATATTATCTCTGAACCGTTAGAAATCCACAACATTGGTGATAATTTAGAACGAAAAAAAATTATTCTGGATGCACTTCATGAGGTAAAACTTGAGCCAGCTGAAGATATTGTAAATAAATACCCACATATGCTGTCTGGAGGACAAAGACAACGTGTTGTATTAGCAAGAGCGCTTGTATTAAGACCTAAAGTAATAATTGCTGACGAACCAGTCTCCATGTTAGATGTGTCAATACGAGCAGAAATACTTGAGTTGATGAAAGAAATACAGAAAAAAAATAATATTTCGTTTATCTACATAACACATGATTTAGCTACAGCAAGACATTTTGGACAAAGAATCATTATTTTATATCTAGGTAAAATTATGGAAGCAGGACAAATAGATCAGGTTTTGGAACAGCCTAGACATCCATATACTCAAGCACTGATTGATGCGATATCAGAACCGGATCCTGATAACTTGAATAAAGAAAAAATAATTAGGATCAACGAACCGATTGATATTGATGTCTATTCAGGCTGTAGATTCCGTGCCAGGTGTCAATATGCAATTGAAAAATGCAAAGAAATTCCACCACTTGAAATAAGTAGTGACAGGTCTCTTGCTTGTTTTGTTGATATAGACTAGTTAGTTATTGAAGGAAGTCTTTTGTCTTTGTATGTTACAACATTTGAAACGCCATTCTTGGGAAATACTCCGTAGATGAGTTTTGCTTTTTCTACAACAGAGTCTTTAAGAGAAACCATGATAAACTGACTTCCATTTGATCTTTCCTTTACAATTTTTGAAAGTCTTTCAGAGTTTGGTGCATCCAAATGTGCATCAATTTCGTCAAATAAGTAAAATGGTGAAGGTTTGAGCCTTTGTAGTGCTAACACAAAGACCACTGCAGCAAGGGTTTTTTCTCCACCACTAATTGAGTTAGATTCTCTTTTGGGTTTGTTTTGGAATTGTATGAAATAAGAAATACCTGAACCAAATATGTCATCTTCATTTTCCATCTCAAGCCATGCATTACCACCAGTCATCTTGGAAAATATAGTCTTAATTTCATTATCAACCGTGTCAAAAGCCTCTAAGAATAACTGTTTTTTCTCTTTCTCAATACTCTCGATAAATGACCAAATTGCATTACGCTCCTCCTCAAGTTCATTTTTTCTGGCGGAGCTATCGCGGTAACCAGTTGATATTTCTACATATCTTTGTGGTGCTATTGCATTCAATGACGTGCCTAGAGAGTTTTTTTCTTTTTCTAGTGCCTGAATGAAAGGTTCAACGTCAAAAGTTGCAGTCGATTCATCGAATCCAAATGAACTTAAAATCTTCTTTAGCGATGACTCCTCTTCCTTAATACCATTAAGATTTCTATTAATCTCGTCAGATTCTCTTTCGAGATGGCTGATTCCTTTCGTAATCTTTAGTTCTTTTCCATTTCTTTCGTTTAATTTACCATCAAATTCATTAAGCTGAGATACAGACGTACCTGAAGTAGAAATTAATTCCTGCTCTTCTTGCCTTAATTTTACTAGGTTTTGTTCAGAGTTGTCCCTTTTTGCTTCAAATTCACTTATTGTCTTATTACAATCTGTTTTTTCTTGATCAAGAGAGGATTGCTCTTCCAAAAGTGCACGAGTTTGTAGCTTCTTTCTGTTTTCCACTTCAGTTATTTTTGCTTTGGAATCACTGAGTTCATTATGTATTCTAGTATTTTCAGAAATTAATGAGGATTTGTTATTGTTTAGCATGGCAATCTCACTTGCAACTCTCTTCTGTTCAACATCTGAATAATTTTCTCTTACTATACTGATCCTCTGCTTAATGGATTCAAGACTTGAGGATAGTTGAATAATTCTTGTACCTAGGTTTTCTTTCTGTATTTCCAATTGTGAATTCCTATTCAAAGATTCATCATGTATTTTTGATGCTGAATTAATTTGGAATTTTAAATTTGCGTTATCATTAACCGCATTTCCTAATTCCGTTTCAGAAATTTGAAGTTTTTCCATATGGTATTTCATTCTTTGATCAATTTTCTTAAGAGAAGATTTCTTTGTCTGTATATGATTGCGTAGCAAACTTATTGATTGGATCAAACCTTCAACTGATGAGCTCTGGGAAATTATTTTTGCTAGCTTGGAGATTTTTGAATTGATATCAACAATAACAGCGCTTGATTTAGATTTAAAAAATTCTCCATCAATTGAAACAGCCCTGTAACCTGTCTTTGATATCTTGTATGCATCCTCACGTGTTTTTGTTAAAATTACATTTCCAAACAAGAATCTAGCAATTGGGTGATATCTTTTATCGCAATTAATATAATCAGATAGAACTCCTAGCACGCCAGAAGTTTTAGGCATCTTCAGATTGAATTCAGGTATTGCATTAAGTGGAATAATCTTTAGTTTTGGAAGGTTTTTTTCTCTTGCTACTTGTGCCAGGCTTACCAGTGTTTCAAAATCAGGAACGACCATAGCCTTGAGCCAATCAGAGCTGACAGCCAAAATTGCATGCTCATATTGCTTATCCCAAGATAATATCTCATATACAAGACCCTCAATCCCAAGTTTTTTTGCATCATCTTTTAGTTGAGAGATTGTGTAATCTTCATGCATTATGCCTTTGACAAGTTTGATCTTTTCGTTATAATGACTGGCAGCTTTAGATGATTTTTCTAAAATTAATTCTAATTCAATAATGTCATCTTCTACCTTGCTTCTTTGTTTGGAAAGTTGTTGTATTCTTGATTTTATTTCCATAGATGTTGACTTGCGACCAGAAACAATTGCATCTAGTTTACGTCCGTATTCTTTGAGCTTTGTTAAAGTGTCAGTTCGAGATTTATTTTTTGTAATGTTTGTACTAATTTTATTTTGTATATCTTTTTGTTTATAGTTGTTCTGTGATCTTGAAACTGTCTCATCGTGTTGCCTATTTTTAAGCTCATAAATTTTTTTGTCCATCTCAGTTTTTTTTGCCGCTACATTTGATTGGAGTTGTAAAACTGTAGTTAGTTTAGAATCAAGATTTTGAATTCTCTTATCACTTGTATTTTTTTCTCTATTTAATATGCGAATAGATTCTTTTACTCCTTCAAGTTCTTTGTCTACTACTCCTTGATTTTTCTTCATTTGTTCAAATTCATTTGTTATCTCAGGAAGTCTTCTATTAATTTGAACAATTCTTCTTTCTGAAGTTTTTATTTTGCTGTCATAATCGTTAAAGTCTGCTTGCTCATCACTTAGTTTAGTATCAATACTAGATTTGGCCTTATTGTATGCATTGAAGTCTTCTAAGAATTCTGATTTTTGTTTTTCTAATTCATCAATCTCTTTTTTGAGAATAACCTGTTCTTCTTTCAGTTTTTTAGTTTCGGATAAATTAGATTCTAGTGTTTTTTCTTTCTCCATTTTTTCTTTCTTAATTATTTTAAGTTTGGATGCTGCTGCAACAGATCTAAAGCGATCTAATTCTTGTCCGATTAGATCGTGGCGTAGTTTGAGATTTCGTTCAATTTCTAATTCGTCTATCTGTTTTTTTACCTCACCCATTTTTGCCATTGCTACTTCTAATCGCTGATCGGCTTCAGTCAGCTGTTTTAGAGATTCTGTCTTTTTTTCATCAAAATATGATAATCCGACTAAATCTTCGATTGTCTCTCGTTTTTCCTCACTTGAAAATTCAGAAATCTTTGTTACCGTTCCTTGCTGGACAGCGTTCAATTGGCCAAGCCCAGCATTTGCCATATCAAGTAGATCTAGGATACGATTTCGGTTGATCTTTTTACTATCTAAAAAATAATCACTATCACCTTTATCACCCATTTCGCGCGTGATAGTAACAATATCAGAATCAACAGGTATCTTTCTATCAGAGTTATCAAACTGAACCCGAACGCGTGCCATTTTTACTCCATGCCTTTTTCCTTCAATATCATGTATAAGAGACCTAAGACTTCCCTGTCCGCGCAAAACCTTCCACCTATTCTCACCCATTGCAAATTGTATGGCATCAAGAATGTTGCTCTTCCCTGAACCATTTGGACCTGAAATAGATACCAAACCTGGTTCAAAGTTTACGGTGGTGTTTTTGAATCCAAATGATTTGAATCCAAAAATGTCTACTTTTTTAATATGAACCAATATGTATCTGATCGCTGAGCCCTGAATAATCAACTACTAACAAGTTTAGTTGACTATCATAACAATAATTGTGGATATTTTACTAATAGAGAAATTTAGTCTTCACCAGCAACAAACTTTTCACATGCAGCCTTTGCCTGAGGGTCACTCATCTGTTCTATGGGATGCTTCATCAAGTATGCGCTTGCAGGTATGATTGGACCGCCAACTCCTCTATCTAGGGCAATTTTTGCAAGTCTTATTGCATCAATAACTATTCCCGCAGAGTTTGCCTTATCATCAACTTCAAGTCGTACTTCCATATTATATGGAATGTTTGCCCATTGTCTACCCTCTATTCTCATGAACATCAGCTTTGTGTTATGCAAAAATGGAATAAAATCAGAAGGACCAACATAAATTTGATCATCATCAAGACGCTCATCCAATTGGCTTTGTACACTTTCAGTTTTTGATATTCTTTTGCTCACAAGGCGTTCCTGTTCTTTCATATTAAGAAAATCTGTATTTCCGCCAACATTGATTTGATATGTCTTTTCAATTTTTGTACCTCTATCATTACATAACCTAGCTAGAGTTCTATGAACAATTGTAGCACCTACTTGCCCCTTTATGTCATCACCAATTACAGGGACATTCTTCTCTACAAATTTTTGTGCCCAATCTTTATCAGATGCAATAAATGCAGGCATACAGTTAACAAAAGCAGTATTTGTATCAAGACAAACCTGTGCCCAAAACTGCGTTGCCTTTTCAGAGCCTACTGGTAAATATGAAACAACAATTTCAGCTCCTGTTTCTTTTAAGACATCTTTGACCTCTTTTTCCAGTTCTGTCTCACTTTTCCCACTTTCTATTGGTTTAACCCTATTTTCTACCCAAATGCCTACACCATCTAAGGCTGGGCTTTCGTAGACTTTGAACTCTGTTTTTGGCATTTCATCCTTTGGAATCCAATTAACCATGTTTGGGTACTCATAAATTGCCTCATTGATCGATTTGCCTATTTTATTTTCACCCACATCAAACCCTGCAACAAAGTCAATATCATGAATTCCATAATCTTGAAGTTTTTCATGAATTATTCCAATTACTTGTTGCGAGGGATCTTTTCGATAGTATTCTATGCCTTGAATCAGCCCAGAAAAACAATTACCAATTCCAACAAGAGCAACCTTAATTTTTTTAACCAATCATGGTTACGACTCATCGTAGTCTTTTAAGGTTTACCTGACTACAGGAGATTTTTTTTTTAAGTCAGAATTTTATAGATGTGCAATAATTTTACAATAATGATCAAGCCAGGAAAACCTGTAGAGGATTTTTCCATTACCAAAGATATGCAGATAGATAAAATTTTTGAACAAATGTCAAAATCTGGTGGGTTTGAATCACGTAACTTAGCTGAGGGTCTCTATGCACTTACCGATATGATCAAGGATAAGAATTGTTTGAAATTTTTATCATTTGTAGCTGCGATCACATCAACGGGTTTGAGAGGTGTGATCAAAGATATAATTAAAAAAAAATGGTTTGATGTTGTTATAACAACTTGTGGTGCATTAGACCATGATATTGCTAGACACTTTTCAAATTATAATCAAGGTTCATTTACAATGGATGATGCAGAACTAACGAAGCAAGACATTCACAGACTAGGTAATGTTCTAGTCCCAATGGAAAGCTATGGACCTATAATCGAAGAAAAAATGCAATCGTTTTTAGAAGAAGAGTATGCCAAAGGAACACGAGAAATGTCTACTGAAGATATTTGTAGAATGATTGGATCTCATTTGGGTGAAGACTCGTTTCTTTACTGGGCTTACAAGAACAATGTAAAAGTTATAGTTCCTGGAATTGTTGATGGCGCAGTAGGTAGTCAAATCTGGATGTTTTCACAAAAACATACTGATTTTAAATTAAACATCATTAAAGATTCTGATACGCTTGCGGGCTTGATCTTTAAAGCAAAAAAATCAGGAGCGCTTATGCTTGGTGGCGGAATCTCAAAACATCATACTCTATGGTGGAACCAATACAGAAATGGTTTAGATTTTGCTGTGTACATTACAACAGCGCAAGAATTTGATGGAAGTTTAAGTGGGGCTTTGGTACGTGAGGCAATCTCATGGGGCAAAGTAACGCAAGATGCAAAACAAACAACAATTCATGGTGAGATAACAACAGTTTTACCATTTCTATATTTGGCATTATTGACTACGCTGGAATAAGTAAGTTATAATTATGATAACAGAAGAAATAAAATATGAAGCCAGAACTTAGGATAAAAGAAACTGCATCTATTGATGTTAAGGGTGGGTTTATGATTAACGGATTCCCATCAACCGGAATAACAAGTGCAATAGCAGCTGAATTTATAATCAATGGGTCTCAATTTGAACCTGCAGCAATCATAGACTCGGATAGTTTTCCACCAATAAGCATTATAAAAAATGGATCACCAAGTTATCCTACAAGAATTTTTGTAAACAACGATCTCAAAGCGGCAATTTTTTCCTCATATATCACTATTGACGTAGTTTTACATCGTGCTATAGGAGAAATGATGCTCAATTGGGCTACAGAAAAAAAATGCTCAACAATTATCAGTAGTGTTACAACAAAATCAGCCTCCAAGGAAGTGATTGGCGTGGCATCTACGGGAGCAGCAAGGGGCAAACTTGTAGCTGCAGGAATTAAAATTGCTGAACATGCAACAATACCTGGAATTCCAGGTGTTCTCTTAAACGAGGGAATGGTTAGGGGTCAAGATGTAATTGTTCTGCTTGTCGGTTCTGAGAGTAATAATCCTGACCTGAGAGCTACTTCTAACCTATGTGATAGTTTAGTAAAATTGATACCTGGAATATCAAACAATCTATCTTTATTGGAAAAAGAAGCAAAACAAATTGAAGAAGGTATAAAACAAGCAGAAACGGAAAGCCGAGATCTAAGTGAAAGTATGTATCGGTAAAACAATGTTTAGTTATATTCAGAAATCGAAAGCGCAATAGTGAAAAATCTAATTCAAAGTTTTTTTATGTCAATTTCAATTTTTGACACAGGACGTTCTCGACCGTCCTTGGATTTTAATAAATCAGAAGATATACGAACATCACTAATCTCATAACCAACATCTTTCATTCGTTTTACAATCATTTGAGAAACATCAATCGCCTGAGTAATACGCTTTCCACGTCCTGCTATTGTGACAATTGGTAAAGATGCAAGTTTACCCAGAATTGCAGATACATATGACATAATTGGTTTTGCTCCCATAATAATCAGGTCGTGTACTTGTTGTGTATGTTCTGGTTCAACCTCTGCCTGTGGTTCAACCTCTGCCTGTGGTTCAACCTCTGCCTGTGGTTCAACCTCTGCCTGTGGTTCAGAAAGTTGTTCCTCTTCAGAACTTTCTATTTCATGGGTTTTTTTAAATTCAGAAAGAATTTCTTCTGCGTCACTGGTTTCGTTTTCCCCACTCATTGATTATATTATCATGATGTCTAGATTATTAGGTTTTATTTCATCTTTCAGGAACAAATAATCACTGTTGATTCAAATTTTCTTTTTCTACATATTCTTCTAAAATTTTTTCAATGTCTTCTTTGTTTGATATTTTTACCTTTGAAACAATTTCTTCTTCCTCAATTTCATAACAGTTTAAAATTTTGCCATGATCTTTGTATACTATAATAATTTTGTTTTGAAATATGCAATGGTAGATGGTTTCAGGTTTCATCTGTTCAGGTTTTATCTTAATACCGTCCTTTTCAACTGATAATGGATATGACATGAATAACTCTTGGCAATGCTCAATAATTGTCTTTTCGATATTGTAATATTCCTTTTAATCTAATTTAACTTATGAAACAGCATATCGTACTTCATGTAGATTTTGATTATTTTTATGCACAATGTGAGGAAGTGAGAAATCATGACCTTAAAGCTAAACCGGTAGTGGTATGCATGTTCTCAGACAGGGGTAATGATAGTGGTGCTGTTGCTACTGCAAATTATACAGCAAGAGAATTTGGCGTTAAATCTGGCATGCCAATCAAATTTGCAAAACAAAAACTGAAGGATAGAGATGATTCAGTATTTTTACCTCCGGATTTTGAATATTACTCAGATATGTCTGAAAAATCTATGAATATAATCAAAGAGTTTGCAAATATCTTTGAGTACGTTGGGAGGGACGAAGCATATCTTGATGTATCAGAGAAAACTGAGTGTGATTTTATAAGAGCAAGTCATATTGCCCAACAGATAAAAAATTTAGTTAGAGAAAGCACAAAACTAACATGTTCTGTTGGAGTCTCACCCAATAAGCTACTGTCAAAAATTGCGTCAGATTACAAAAAGCCAGACGGACTCACTATTATAACTCCGGATAAAATTTCTGCGTTTATCCAAACTTTGAAGATAAGAGATATTCCTGGTATTGGAAAAAAAACAGAAGAGAAATTGGCTCAACAGGGAATACAAACTACTTTACAAGCAAAAGATCTGGATATTTTCACATTAAACAAAATGTTTGGAAGGAAAACTGGCACCTACATATTCAACGCAGTGAGGGGTGTTTATGATGAGCCTGTAGCCCCAAGGGCACCAACTATCCAAATAAGCAAAATTACTACGCTAAAAAAAAATTCCATTGATTATGATTTTTTAGAGGAAAGCCTCATTGTGTTATGTAAACAATTGCATGCTGTGATTCTGGAAAAAAATAAGGCATTCAAATCGGTTGGGGTACAATTCACACAAACTGATCTCTCTAACAAGACAAAGTCAAAGATGCTAAGAAACCCTACTTCTAGTTTAGATGAACTACAAAAAACTTCAAAGCAATTACTTCATGATGCACTCGAAAATCAATCAATGCATGTAAGAAGACTTGGGCTTAAGGTGTCTGAGCTTTCAGAGTTAGAAGGCCAAAGTAACATAACAAGTTATTTTTGAAGTGATGCTTCTTTTTTCTTCATTCGCTTTGTTTCAATTATAGTTACAACAAGTAAAAATCCAAACAGCCACGGCAAGAACATTATTTCACCGGCAACAGAATGATATTCCTCGAATTCTACTGGATTTGTTGAAACCTTCAAAGCAAATACTGATAATGAAAATATTCTAATCAGATTGATGACAATAGTACCTATTATTCCTAGGACAAAGTACATGATCTTTCTATTTTGTTTTATATTCATCTTAAGCAAAAATGCCATCATTACAAGCGAATAGATAACTACGCTATGTACTCCAGCTGATGGCCAAAAAACTTGTAAAGCGAATGGACCATGATCACCTTGTAAAAACATAAGATTGTCCCTTGCCGTGGCTGTTCCAAGCTCAAATGCATTAATTATCCAAACATTTGTTTGTACTAAATGTGGGACAAAGTACTGTAACGGACCCAATGTGTCGTATGGAAAAAATGCATCAAGTGATAAGATTATTGCACTGCCTGCAAGAAAAACTGGTCCGGCAATAACTATTCTAATCCACTTCTTGCCAAACATAAGAATTGACGCAGATATGGCAAAGATTGTAATCACAAGGAAATCCCAAAACCATTCCCACGAGTATATTAGCTGAACATTGAATGCAGGTGCAGCGTTAATTATGTAATCGTGTAAACCAAAATCTAATAGTACAAAGTAAATTATTGTGACAATAGCTAAGGGAATTCCAAAAATAAGACGTCTTTTTGAAACAATAAATTTTATCCCAACTATCTCAGCTATGATAAATGCAAGACCGAACAAAAATCCCCCACGTCCCTGATTCCAACTCATACTAAAGGAATCTGGGTATGCAGCTAAGACAAATAGAATAGGGCTTGCAATTAGTAACATGGATAAAATTGTATTTTTATGCATCACTCTAAATCAAAAAAAAGTTCAATAAAACGCTATAGAAAGGTCTGGTATTACAGCATTAGAAAAATTCTGAGATTGATTTTTGCTTTAACATATTAAGCAGCCTGCCCCTAGAAAGCCATTCAGATTTGCTTATACTCATCCTTTTTGATGCAAAATTAACACCGTCAACAAAATTTTCCGCAATATACGGTTCTTTTTTCATTGCTGCACGTATTGCTTCTCTAATTTGCCAAACACCAACTGGAACAGCATATTCTGGTCTAATTTCACGTAATATGAGAACAGCAGCCTGAAGTTTTTTCAGCACAAGATATTCAGATACTCCAAGCTTAGCTGCAAAATAAGCACCTGCTATGGCAGGTGGATGACCGATGCCCCTTGCATCCTCACTATCAAAACCAAAGCCTACTTTGTTTTCATCATGCCATGCTTCTTGCATCTCAAAAAGCCAACGATGAGGAAATAAAATAATTGAAAATATGTTTCCAAGATGATCATGAGAAAATACACGGCAAGAGTCAATCAGATCAAATTCAAGGATTTCAGAAACAAGTGACTTTGATATTATATCATCAGTAGCTGTTATACTCCATTTTGTTGGAACTAACTTTCTTTTTTTCCCAAGCATTCCAATACTAAAACACTTTTGGATTTTTGAGATATCAACCCCCTTATTGTATAATGTTAACACAGCATCTTGCGCCTTTAGATCGTGATCATAGTAAACTTGCTCTATCGGTTTTTCAGATCTTGTGCTAAAAAATTTAGCAGACTTGATATCACCAACAGGTCCAAATGGTGCACTTTCTCCATCAATAGTTGTTACGGGCAAAGTAGGTTTATGGAACTCTAGATCAGTATCGATTGAGTGTGAAGACATTGCAACTTCATGAAGGCTTTCAATAAATCGACCTTGGGTATTTTCGATAGATAGATTCTCTATTCCTCTAACAAGACTCAGCCTAAAGTTTACAATATCCTCTAAAGTTTTTCCAAGCCAATGCTCTGGGCTATCAAGTAATGTTGTATCTCCATGAATTGGAGGTACCATTGGACCCACACCTACTTTTGGATATCCATACGATCCAACAAAAACTGATGGTGGACTTGAACCGCTAATAGAATCAGATTTGAAAAGATTTCCATATTTAGAGAGATATTCTTGCCAGTTATTTTCAATTGTCTTTCTTATCTCAGAACTTGAAGAATTAGATTGTAATTTCATTATATATATGAAAAATATTATTGGAATTATCTTCTTTGGTGGGAAGAATGTTGACTAGGAATTTAGATTTGACAATAAATGTTATCACTAACAACATCAAAGATAAATCAGGCTTCTGTAAAACAAAATTGCATGATTATAGTAGACTGTAGAGATGTTGAGCCTATACTTAATGAACTTGCGGTATATGTTTCAGATCAAGTAGCGGCAGTTCCAGCACTTAAGGCACATCAATTTGTACTTTCACCCATTGAAGATGATGAACAAATTAACCAAGTTGAAGTTATCACATCAATCAAGGAATTTTTAGAATCCATAGGGGAGAAACAAAGCTTTGGTGTAATCTCAAATTCTAATAAGATTATGATCAAATCAATTTCTGGTAAGAAGATTGAGCGTGAGCCAAAACCCACACAGGAAATGTTTTCATGCACACATTGTGGTCATGTAACCAGATTTGAAGTTGAACACAACAACCATCTTAAAATTCATTATTTATAGCGAAAATTGTGTATTTTTAAAAAAACAGCAAAAAATACTCTTTATATCAATAAATATTACACATAATTTGTGTCTGAAATAAAAAATTCACAGCGAGGATATTTTTGTGATGAATGCAATGCCTCGTTTTTTACCCAAGAAGGTCTTGAAACGCATTCTCAAAGGCAGCATGGTTTTTGCTGTGAAACATGCCCCATCGACTCTTTTGTTGAAAAAATTGCCAGCCTGTTTAGGCATAAATAACACTTAATTTCGTTCGAAAAAGGTTTTTAATTCTAATTAAAATGCTAAAATCAAATGAATAAGAAACTTATACTTTTAGCTGTGTTTGCCGTTATGATTGTAAGTGTGGTTCTGTATGCATCATCATATTATTCGCAGCTTATGCAAATGCAAGAACATAGGATTAATGTGTCAGGACCTGCACCAGTAAATCTTACAAATGGATCTCCTGTACTGGGTTCACCAAATGCACCAATTACAATAGTTGAATTTGGTGATTATCAATGTGAGATGTGCTACCATTGGTATCATAACACACGTGCTGACATAATTGATAACTATATTGACACAGAGAAAGCAAACCTAGTCTTTATGGACCTGCCAGGTTTGGGGCGTGATTCTTTTACTGCGGCACAAGCAACTTACTGTGCAGAGGATCAGGGAAAATACTGGGAATATCATGAAACACTTTACAACTTTCAAGAAGCAGTTGACAACGGTTGGGCTAGTAAAGACAGACTCGCTTCATTTGCATTTAATTTGGATATGGATGTGGATGAGTTTAATGATTGCATGGACACGGCAAAGTATGCTAAACGCATTAAGGCAAACTTTGATGAAGGTGTAAGAAATGGTGCTCAAGGAACCCCAATGTTCCTTATAATTTCTCCTGATGGCGCTGTTAAAAAAATTGGTGGCGCACAGCCATATTCTGTTTTTTCACAAGTAATAGATCCAATGCTCTAAATTGAAAAACATCAAGCTTGTGTTTTCAAGTACTGCATATACGATTCTGGCAGTGGTAATTTTTTTTGTTATGCTAATACCACTGTTAATACTATCAGAATTTATTTTTGTTGAACCATTCTTTACATTTCATATACCATATGGGCAAGGATTTGGATTCGTGCTGATTCTTGCTGTCTGTGTAATGTCAGCAATTGTTATTCCCATGAATATTTACAGAATTAAGATATTACAAAAAAGTACATCCAAAATTGGTACGAGTATTTTTGGTTCCATAATTGGGGCATCAGCTGGAATTTGTAGCTGTGGCCCAATTGGGTTTGCGCTAATCTCTACATTTGGAGCCGCTGCTGGTACAGCTACTGCATTTTTGTCAAATTATGAAATCCCTCTCCGTCTTGGGTCGGTTGGGCTTTTGTGTCTTGTTTACTATACTACAACAAAGTCCATTTCGTCCGAATGCAAGATTAACTAACTAACATGACAAATTTTGATAACCCTCTATCATATGCAAAAGTTTTTTTTATTACAATTAGAAATGTCAAAAATCTACATCCCAATCAGACCAAGCAGACAAGCTCAAGAACCTGAAGAAGAAGAAGAAGATTAGATCTGTTTGAAAACCAGTTGAATAATCGCTTTTAGATTTTATCGCATATTAAATTACCAATTTCCTATAATTTGGAGGATTTCCATTTCAATACGAATAATATGCGGTTACGATCGAGTTTCTTTTAATTATGCGAAACTTCAGGATCGTATCATTTTTTATCTTTGTAGCTATTTTCTCCTTAACATTTGCACTTGCATCTGAAGTTCAGCTAACAGAAGATGAAGTTACAGAAATTATTGAGGAATTTGATGAAATGACGGAAGGGATAGATGGACCGGGGATATTCATCCACAATGTATCGCTTGCACTTCCAATGTTTATTCCTGGATTTGGCATAATTTGGGGGCTCTTTGCTGCATTTTCAACTGGAGTTGCATTTTCCGCAATGAAAAGTGCAATTCCTTTGTTAGATCAAATTCCGTCATTGAGTATTCTATTCATGACACCATTCGGCTTGATGGAACTTACCGCATATTCTATTGCAATGTCTAGGAGCTACATACTGATACACAAAATAATTAAAAAAGTGCCAATTCGTCCTGACATTCGGGTTATTTGTCTAGAGGTGGCAATTTTAGTAGCCCTACTTTTAGCTGGGGGGCTCCTAGAATACTTCTTGATCGAAAATATGTCTGGTGTCAATCAAAGTATAACAGATTGAATTTAATGTGGCTATGATCTACTAATAGCATGCTAACATGGATTGTTCTTGCTGCAGCTGGAATTCTAGCTGCTGCTGTTTTGTTTTACAAATATTCAAAGACTTCAAAGTATGACACAGTTGGATTTGAAATGCATTGTAAAACTTGCGGAAAAAAAATAAGCGGTCTAAAATGTGACGTCTGTAAACAAAAAAAGAGCGATTGGCGTTAGTGCTAAAAATACTGAAATCGAAAGTTTGTTATTCTTCGCGTAACCGTCTTAGAAACAAAAATGCAACTATCCCGCCAACTACAGCTGCTAAGAGAATAAACTCGGCAAAATACCCATTATCCATAACAATCAGAGTTTAGTCTATTTCCTAAAAAACATGTATATCCGAACCCCAGCTATGGCCACTATACAAGCTGCACAAGCCGCCATTAATGGCATTCCTAAATCCATCTACAAAATCATGTTTTTCCGAATACTTTATCATATCTGAAAAATTAGCCAAAAAGCGTGATTTTGCTCAATATAGGCACAAATTTTCAATTCTAGAATTAGGATTTCCTAGGTTTTCTTTCGTAATATTCAACCGGAAAATCAAACTGTTTGTTATAGTCAACGGCATTCCAAAACTTCTCGTCATCAATGTCCTTTCCCTCAGACATCCAAACATTCAGGACTTTTTGCATAAACATTTTGGTCGTGTCATCTATGTCAGGTCTTTTACCCGTACGTTTTTCTATTTCATCACGGTCTTCTTTGAATGCCGTTAGGATCTTCTTAAGCTCCTTACCATTCCTCATGGATTGTTTCCCCTTAAATTCGGCGATTTTCTCCTCTTTGGATTTTCCAAAAAATCCCATAACGGAATTAAGGTGTTTTGTGCCTTTAAGTATAGTTAGGATACACCCTGTCCATTAGTATAATTAGGGGTCTTAATTAGCAATTACAAATGTCATACGAACGAAGACCAAGGGAAATGCACAAAGCAACCTGCGGCGACTGTGGAAATGAATGTGAAGTACCATTCGAGCCAAGACAGGACAAGCCTGTTTATTGCAACGAATGTTTTCAGAAGCACAAACCACAAGGTGGAGGCGGCAGATTTGGTAGAAGTGATAGAGGTAGGTTCAACAGAGGCTCAAGAAACGACAGACCAAGGGAAATGCACAAAGCAACCTGCGGCGACTGTGGAAATGAATGTGAAGTACCATTCCAGCCAAAAGAGGACAGACCTGTTTATTGCAAGGAATGCTTCCCAAATCATAGAAGGAATTAAAACAAGATTTTAGTTTCATATACAATGGATAAAATAAATCCAATTCGTACCTACTATGTTGCTACAATCGTGTTGGTTATTGCAACAATAGCATTTTTTATTCTGAAATTTTAGGTTGATATTATGAATGAATTACTTGCCATCGGGTGTGTTGTCTGCCTTGTTGGCGGCTGGATTATTTTTATGATTGGCAGGAAAAGATGGAAAAAATGACAGAAATCTAAACCTGAATCAATCCTTTTTTGCAACCTCTGCAAACTCATCAAGTGCCTGACTCATCTTGTTTTTGATCTTTTTCTTGGCAAAAAATCCCATCACCTTAAACTTGCCATTTAATACCAAATCCACATCCACCGTGATTTTGGTTCCTTCTGGCACCTTTTCAAATGTCTCCTCAAATCTTGTATCCTTGCCAGGTCCATCAAGCATTATCACAGTATGCTTGTCAGGTTCCTCGACAACGTGATCCACTGTCACAGAAAGCTTCCTGCCTAAAAATTCCAGCTCCTCCTCCAGTTTTGTAACGTTTCCAGATTTTGATATAATTTTTAGTGATTTGAAATACTTTGGGAAAATTTTTGCCAAGTTTTCAAAATCTGTGATCACCTTAAAGATCTTGTCCCTGTCTACATCCACTGTTTTTACAAACTTGAATTTTGGCATGGCGACTATCTTTGCCTTTTTCTAATAATTCTTCTCCCAGCTCTGAAAATCCCATATCCAATTCCAGAAAATATTGCGAATTGGATTCATGGTCATGATATGCTAGTAAAATGCTAGTAAAATGGGTGTCTAAACCTGAAGTATTCCTTCCTGAATTAGATACTGTATTGCGTTGACAAACGTCTCATCGTCAATTTGATCTGTTGCCCACCAACCTGCATTGTTTTTCACCC
>ENA-UPTF01000472-UPTF01000472.1-marine-metagenome-genome-assembly--contig:-NODE-472-length-28576-cov-5.442963_pt1 | contig 28576 bp, 24 predicted proteins | sample MGYA00238166_ERZ767019 | MGnify/ENA primary metagenome ERZ767019 (study PRJEB28930, sample SAMN06266391) | marine metagenome | isolation source: Sea water from 250 m depth | place: Atlantic Ocean | study... | reverse complement strand
TCTGTGTTACCGACAGCGGCGCCCATTAGACCGTGGGCATCGACACGGTCAAGAATCTCCGACTGGCCCTGCCGGTCCAACCTGGGAGCTCCGACCCCACTGACGTCGAGCTCGGCTACCCGCCCGAAGTGCTCGTCTGCAAGGCCGATATGGAAGTCGGCGTTAGTCGGACCGGCCACCTCCTCGGCAAAGAACGTCCCTAGAGTGCGGCCGTCAACCTTACGGAGAACCTCGCCGAGCAGCCACCCCTGAGTCATTGAGTGGTAGGCGGACATCGTTCCGGGCTCCCACCACGGAGCCTGAGAAGCCAGCCGATCGCACACGTACTCCCAATCGAAGAGTTGATCTTCGCTGATCGGAGCGTCGAACCCGGGAAGCCCGGCCGAGTGGGATAGCAGGTGACGAACCAAAACTGCTTCCTTGCCGTTGGCCGCGAACTCAGGCCAGTAGTTGGCCACCGGCTGGTCGACGTCGAGGGCATTTCGGTCTTGGAGCATGAGCACACAGAGGGCAGCCATGGTCTTTGTCGTCGACCAGACGTTGACGATGGTGTCTCTCTCCCACGGATGTTCGCCTGCCACATCAGAGGTCCCACCCCAAAGGTCGACGACCGTTTCACCATCAACCGTTACGGCACAAGATGCCCCGAGATCGCCCTCGGTAAAGTTTTTCTCGAACGCCGCGCGGACCGTCCCGAAAGTCTCGTGACAGGTCCCATGGATGTCTGCCATGTCGGCAAGCCTGACCGAGGAGACTTCGGGCCACAAACCCCCACCCGCTCGTAGGTGCGGACCCCTATGGGAGGCGCATGGCCTCCCGTTAGGAGGGTTTCGCATTGGTGACCTGCCCTAGGGGACGTGCTACTTAAGCGAAACCTCTGCCTGTGTTGAGGCAGAGGCTAGGTGGCCAACTCGATGGCCACCGTTACCTGTGTGCGGTACGACACCGGAGCCCCCTGGTGTAAATACGCGTAGGCGTCTTGCTGGAACGCGGTCCGTGCTTAAGCGGGGTCCCAGGCGGCGTAGACGGCTTCGGGCGCACGCAGGATTGTCGATACCGGTTCGATTCCGGTGGGGTCGTCGAGGCGGAGGCCGGGAAGTCTCTCGAGGAGCACGTCGAGACCCGTCAGGAGTTCTCGACGGGCCAGATGCGAACCCGGACAGAAGTGCGGACCCGAGCCGAAACTGATGAGGCCAACCGGGTCGCGATCCGGGTCGAACTCGTCCGGATGATCGTGGACTGTGGGATCCCGGTTGGCCGCGGCGATCCCGAACAGCAGCAACGAACCGGCAGGAATCCCGGTGCCCTGCCACTCGGCGTCTCGAGTAGCGATCCTGGGCAGGGCACCCAACGGTGGCTCCCAGCGCAGTAACTCCTCGATGATCGCCGGACGCCGCTGCGGATCGTCGAACGCTGCAACCAGCACGGACTCCCGGGTAAGAAGCACGTAGAGCAGGTTTCCGAGCGCGTGGTAGGTGGTGGCAGCGCCGGCGGCGAAGAACATCCGAATGTGGGCAATGACCTCCTCGTCGTCAAGTCGTCGACCGTCCACCTCATGGTGGAGCATGGCCGAGAGCACGTCATCGGTCGGCTGCCTTCGCCGCTCCCCGATCACCGGGCCGAGATGCTCGTCGAATTCGTCGCGAGCCGTCCGAGCGGCCTCCGGGTCACGCATGAAGCCCAGCAGGTCGAACGACCAGCGTCGGAGGCTCTCGTCACCGGCCGGGGGGAGGCCCAACTTGCGTCGGAGCACCCGGAACGGGAAGACGGCGCAGAACTCGGCCATGAGGTCGGCCCGGCCCCGCCCAATGAAGGCGTCTACGACCTCGTTCGCAACGGCCGCCAGGCCCCCGGCGTCGAAGCGTTCGATAGCACGAGACCGGAATGCCGGCTGCGCCAGTTGTCGATAGAGGTTGTGCTCGTCGCCGTCCATGCTTTCGAAGGTGCGCCCCTGGACCGGTTCGATGACGATCTCGTAGTGGGCACCCGCGGGAAACCGCTCGTTGTCCCGGAAGGCTCCGACCACGTCCTCGCTGCGGGTCAGGAACAGGGCGGACCCGCCGTGGAAGGGAACCTCAACCACCGGGCCCATCTCGCGCACGGTGGCACACGCCCGGTGAAACGACTCGCCGGGCAGCGGGTCGCTCCCAAAGTCGGGCAGTGGGTCCGGGGGCACGGCCCACTTTCCCACGGTGTAGATACGCGCACCGGGCCAGGGAGGCGCATGGCCTCCCGTTCGGGGGTTCTGCTTAAGTCGCTTGTCCCAGGGGTTCGCACCTCACCCCACCCCCCCCTCGGGGTAGGGCTCAACAGAACTCCCGGACATAAGGTCCGGGAATGGAGGTCTCCCGCCTGACAGGCGTGCTTGGCGCCCGAGTCGATGAGGTGCAACTAGCACCCGACATGGACCCGGCGGTAGTGACCGAGTTACGAGACGCCCTCTGTAACCACGAGGTGCTGGTGGTTCCCCGACAAAACCTGTCTGCCGGCCAACAGGCCGGGTTCAGCCACCTTCTAGGTGACTTCTCACCGGTGCCATTCGTCCAACCGGTACCAGAACATCCGGAAGTCATAAAGGTCGTCAAAGAGGCCACTGAACCGGAGGCGTTCAACTTCGGCGGGGTATGGCATAGCGACTTCTCATTTCTGGATGCTCCACCCGCCTTCACGATCCTGCACGCTCTGGAAGTTCCAAAGGTCGGAGGTGACACGATCTGGGCATCGATGACAGCTGCCCACGATGCGCTACCAGAGGAGATGCGGGAACGCTTCGAGGAAATCACATGCGTGCACTCGGCTAGCGCCTCATACTCACCCGCCCAGCAGGCGCTGCACTCCGGACTATCAGGTATGGACATCCGCACCTCGGAGTCAGCTGAGGACACCCGAAACCACCCGTTGTTGTGTACCCACCCTGAGACGGGACGGCGCAGCTTGTTTTTCAACGGAACCTACGTGCGTGGCCTCCGGGGGCCGGGAGTTGGCGACGACAGCGAAGAGGGCGGCCGCGAGGAGAAACGTCTCCTGAGTTGGCTACACGAATTCAGTACCCATGTCCGGTTTACCTTCCGCCACCGATGGTCAGACGGTGACGTTGTGCTCTGGGACAACCGGTCCACTCAACACGTGGCGCTAAACGACTATGGGGGCCAGCGTCGGGAACTACACCGGACCACGGTCGCCGGGACAGAGCCGACGACCTGAGGCCACGCTTCCGGTCAGCCCGACGGCAAGCCTCAGTCGTCGCGGAGCAATTCGATTAGGGCGCTGGTGTCCCACCTGCCATGCCCCTCACGCTGGAGACGGGCATAGAACTGGTCGACCATTGCCGTAACCGGAAGTGTGGCACCGACACGCTCCGCCTCATCAAAGACGATGCCAAGGTCCTTACGCATCCAGTCCAAGGCGAACCCGTGGTCGAAGTGACGCTCAAGCATGGTGTGGGCCCTGTTGTCCATCTGCCATGAGCCGGAGGCGCCCTTACTAATAGCCGCCAGGACCTTCTCTTCATCAAGGCCGGACCGACGAGCGAAATCAAGTGCTTCGGACAAGCCCTGGATCAGGCCGGCGATACAGACCTGATTGACCATCTTGGTGAGCTGCCCAGAACCAACCTCGCCGACGAGGACGACGGCCTTGGCGTAGGCCTGCATCATTGGCTCAATCCGGGAAAACACCTCAAGGTCGCCGCCGCACATCACCGACAGTTGGCCATTCTCAGCGCCGGCCTGGCCTCCGGATACCGGAGCGTCAACAAACCCAACCCCCTGCTCGGAGGCGTAGCTTGCGATCTCTCGGGCCACCTTGGCCGACGCGGTGGTGTGGTCGACCAACGTCGAACCGACGGCCATGCCAGCCAACACCCCCTCGTCTCCGAAAACGACCGAGCGCAGGTCGTCGTCGTTGCCGACACAAACCATGACGGCTTCAGCCCCGGTGGCGGCCTCTCGGGGAGTCGGCGCGGAAGCCCCGCCATACTGGTTGACCCAATCGTCGGCCCGGGCTGTGGTGCGGTTGTAGACGGTCGTGGCGTAGCCAGCGGCCTGAAGGTGGCCTGCCATGGGATAGCCCATGACCCCCAGGCCCACGAAACTGCAGGTGGACATTGTTCTCTCCTCGGTCTCTCACATGAGGGGTAACGGAATCTTGTCAACCACCCGCAGCGAGCACCGCCATCTCGGTGGCCATCTCCACGAATGAACTCGGGATCGTCCCGTCGTCGTCGATCTCACGGTACGCGGCTCGGACGTTGACGGCTAGCCGTTCCCACTCTCCCCATTCACGGTAGGGAGCGAACTCGTCAGAGGATGCCAGGTCAGAGATGGTGTCAGCGGCGGTCAACCCCTCCTTGTGACGGGAGCGGCAGGCGTCTTCCAGCCAGGTGAGGTAATCGCGGACGGCCAACACGCCGTCAGCGTCCGTGAGCGGCCCGTGGCCTGGGACGATGACGTCGCAACCGAGTTCAAGGATTCGGTCGCAAGCTGCTACCCAGTTGGCGATCGGTCCGTCCCAGACAATCGGAGTGCCGTTCACAAAGAGGATGTCTCCGGTGAAAACGGTGGACTCATCGGGCAGGTGAACAATCAAATCGCCAGCCGTGTGCGCCGGGCCCACCTGCTCCAGGTGAACGGAGCGGTCACCGAGTTTGAGCTCGAGCCGACCGGAGAACGTCCGTGTCGGCTCTGGGATGGTGATCCCCTCGAACTCAAAGCCTCCGAAGGCTTCTTGGATGTATTCGGCAGCAACCGGGTCCAGGTCGGCATGGAGAAGAGCGACCAATGCAGACGGAGGTACGGCGCCCATCTCGCGAGCGGCAGCTTCGGTGGTGACGATCTCTGCACCTTCGAGGAGCCCGTTGCCGTAGCAGTGGTCACCGTTGGCGTGGGTGTTCACCACCGTATCGATTGGGCGGGTAGCCGTGACGGGCTCCATCGCGTCGAGCATCTGACGAGTAAGGACCTGGTCAAACAGGGTGTCAACGAGCAACGAGGAGTCTCTCGTGGCAAACAGTCCAGCGTTTGACCAGCCCCAGCCCCCGTCTGGCTGCAGGTATGCGAACACCCCGTCAGCTACCTCGTGAAGGCCCGTCTCGTAGGGGATGGCTGTGCCATGACCCCTGCTATTACCCGTCGCCACAGACTGACCCTAGGTGGCATTCGGGACAGCCAGTGGTCTGCAGGAAGCCGGACTGCCAGCGCGACCAGTACAACCTTCTCCAAATAGTTCTTCTATGACCAAGGTCTCACCACTGCGGTACCCGCATGGGCAACCGGACCCGTCCGGTGGCAGGCTCGGTACCGTCGCGACGTCGGGCCAAATCGATGTCGACCCACTCGCTATCTCAGGAACAGGAGTACCCCCATGGGCAATATCGTCGAGGGCCGTGTAGCCATCGTGACCGGCGCCGGTCGAGGAATCGGCCGGGAGCATGCCTTGATGCTGGCCTCCAACGGCGCCAAGGTGGTCGTCAACGACCTGGGGGGCGACGCCGCAGGAGCTGGCGCTGATACCACTCCGGCCCAGTCGGTGGTCGACGAGATCCTGGCCATGGGTGGTGAAGCGGTCGTCAACGGCGGCAATGTCGCTGACTTCGACTCGGCTGGCGAGATGGTCCAGCAGGCCCTTGACACTTTCGGTAGTTGCGACATCCTCATCAACAACGCCGGCATCCTCCGGGACCGAATGGTGTTCTCCATGTCGGAGGGCGACTGGGACGCCGTCATCAACGTGCATCTGAAGGGCACGTTCGCCCCTACCCACCACGCGGCGGCCTACTGGCGAGAGAAGGTCAAGGCTGGCGGTGAGGCCTTCGGCCGGATCGTCAACACAGCATCGCCCTCCGGTATCTACGGCAACGTCGGACAGTCCAACTACGGAGCGGCCAAGGCGGGCATCGCGGCGTTCACCGTGATCACAGCCATGGAGCTCGTCAAGTACGGGGTGACCGTTAACTGCCTGGCCCCGGGCGCCTATACCCGGATGACCAAGGATCTCCCGGGGTTCGCGGGGATGGACGAGGAGACCCAGGAGAGGATGGGACCCCGCTGGATTGCCGTCGCTACCGCCTGGCTTTGTAGTGAAGCGGCCCAAAATGTGACCGGACGGGTGTTTGACATCATGGGCCAGCGGATCGGTATCGCCGAGCAATGGCACCTCGGCCCCACTGCCATGCAGACCGACGACCCGGCCGACATGACCGACGTGATTGCCGGCCTGATGGCCGAAGCGCAACTCAACCCGGCCATGGACGGGAACCCAACCGAGGGCCTGGGTCGTCCGGGCCACTCGATCTAGGAGATCCCGGCACCGGGACCCAGAACAGAGACCGGAATCACCATGGCCATCGACTTCAGCCTGTCGCCGGAACTTGAGGAGATCCGCCTGCGGGTCCGCACCTTCGTCGACGACGTCATCACGCCTGCCGAGGCTCGTATCGAGGAAAGCGGCGGCGAAGGCGAGGAGCGCCTCAGGGAACTCATCGAGATGCGCAAGCAGGCCCACTCCGCGGGCATCTGGCTGCCGCACATGCCTGAGGAGTGGGGCGGCATGGGGCTCGGCCATGTCGAGTTGGCCATGGTGCAAGCCGAGGCGGCCAGGTCGTACTACGGACCGTGGGTGTTCAACTGCCAGGCGCCCGACGAGGGCAATATGCACACCCTCCTTCACTGGGCAACCGACGATCAGAAGGACAAATACCTCAAGCCGCTCTGCGAGGGCCGCACCTGGTCGTGCTTCGCCATGACCGAGCCCGAGGTGGCCGGCTCCGACCCCACCCTGATCCGCACCAACGGCTACCAGGACGGCGAGGAGTGGGTGCTCAACGGGCACAAGTGGTTCATCTCCAATGCTCACCGGGCCACGTTCGCCATCCTCATCGCACGCACCGAGGACGACCCCGACCTTCCCCAGGCCGCCAACACGGCCTTTCTGGTGGACCTTCCGCACGACGGCTGGACTGAGGTGCGACAGATCGAGACCATGCACGGCTCCACCGGCCACTCCGAGATCCTTATCGAGGACCTGCGGCTCCACGATGCCCAGATGCTGGGCGGCCGAGGCCAGGGTCACCTGCTGGGCCAGTACCGGCTAGGCCCCGCCCGGCTGGCGCACTGCATGCGCTGGATCGCCCAGGCAGAGATGGCCCTCGACATGATGGTCGCCCGCTCCCTGGACCGGTTCAGCCACGGCTCGTTGCTGGCCGAAAAGCAGGGCATCCAGTGGCTCATCGCCGACTCGACGATGGAGCTCTACCAGTCGAAGCTCATGGTGCTCCACGCCGCCTACAAGATCGACCGGGGTGAGGACTTCAAGTCAGAAGTGTCGATGGCCAAGCACTTTGTCGCCAACGCCCTGGGTCGCATCATCGACCGCTCAATCCAGGTGCACGGTGCGCTCGGCTACTCGACCGACACGCCCCTGGCGCACATGTACCAGCACGCCCGCTGGGCCCGCTTCGCCGACGGTGCCGACGAGGTCCACCAGATGCGGATCGCCCAACGCACCATCAAGGCGTTCTCCGACAGCGGAAGCACCGCCGCGGCGACCGGCGGGCTGCCGATCTAAGGATTCCGGCCAGTTACCAGTCCTGAGACTCCGGGTCCCGGAACGGATAGCACTCCAAGGCGAGGGTGGTGTGATGGTCGTGAGCCGTCGTCGCTGCTCTTCCCGTCTCGCTCGACCTCACATGCCCGGTCCGGTAATCGTTAGGGTGGTCGGAGCCTTCCCCTCTCTGGAGCACATTTCATGACTGCAAACACCGACAACCCCGTCGTCATCGTCGATGCCGTCCGCACCCCGATCGGCCGTCGCAACGGCGGCCTGTCCTCCTGCCACTCGGTTGACGTGCTGGGCACAGTCCAGCGGGCCCTGTTTGACCGCACCGGGGTCGATCCGCTCGAGGTCGGCCAGGTAGTCGGCGGCTGCGTCGGGCAGGTCGGCATGCAGTCCATGAACGTGACCCGCACGGCGTGGCTGACCGCCGGTTTGCCGATCGAGGCACCGGCCACCACGGTCGACGCCCAGTGCGGCTCGTCCCAGCAGGCCACCAACCTCGCCTACGCCCTGGTCGCATCAGGCACGGTGGATGTCGCCGTGGGCTGCGGGATCGAGTTGATGAGCCAGGTCGGGTTTGGCGCCACCACACCCAAGGAACCCAACTCGGGGCGCCCGATCAACCGCAACTACTTCGACCACTTCGAATTCACCTCCCAGTTCGAGGGCTCTGAGCGCATGGCCGACCACTGGGGCCTCACCCGCGAGGACTGCGACGCTTTCGGCAAGCAGTCCCAGGACCGGGCGGCACGGGCGTGGCAGGAGGACCGTTACGGAACCCAACTGGTGAACGTAGAGGCCCCGGTGCTTGATGAAGAGGGCAGCGTCACCGGCGAGACAGTGACCGTCGCCCGGGACGAGGGGCTACGCGAAACAACGATGGAGGGGCTGGCTCAACTCAAGCCGTCGGGGCGGCCCGACGGAGTGCACACGGCCGCCTCGTCGTCGCAGATCTCCGACGGTGCTGGCGCCGTCCTGCTCATGACCGCCGACAAAGCAGCAGCACTCGGCGTGGCGCCGCTGGCCAGAGTGGTCGACACCTGCCTCGTTGGTTCCGACCCCGAGTTCATGCTGACTGGCCCGATCGGGGCCACACAAAAGCTGCTGGCCGACAACGGCATGGCCATCGATGACATCGACGTCGTCGAGATCAACGAGGCCTTCGCGTCGGTGGTGCTCTGCTGGGAGAAGGAGGTTGGCCCCGACATGGAGCGGGTCAACCCCAACGGTGGCGCCATCGCACTCGGCCACCCGCTGGGCGGCACCGGTGCCATCCTCACCACCAAGGCCGTCCACGAGTTGCAGCGCACCGATGGCGAGTACGCCCTCGTAACAATGTGCTGCGGCGGCGGCCTCGGAACCGGCACCCTGCTTCAACGGGTCTAGGGCGGGCGGGTCGACCGGAAACGCCAGAGATGGGCGATACCTGCCGGGCTGTGGTGTTCCACGGCGATGGCACCTGGGCGTTACGCGATGACTTCTCCGTGCCGACACCCCCACCAGGGGGCGCTGTACTAGCTGTGGAGGCGGTCGGGTTGTGCCACAGCGACGTGGCCCAGTTGGCCGGGCACCGCCACGTACCAGGCGAGGTATCCCCGGTGGTACCCGGTCACGAGATCGTGGGTCGGGTCCACGCCCTGGCTGACGACGCCGACCTGGGGGTAGCGGTCGGTGACCGGGTGGCGGTGGACATCGTCTGGTTCGGGCCGCCGTACGAGGGCAACCCGTTCGGTGTGCGCTGCTACGGGTACTCGTTCGGCCTGGACGAGGGGTCCGGCTTGTGGGGCGGCTATGGCGAGTACATGGCCGTGCTGCCTGGCACGCACCTAGCCCCGCTGACCGGCTCCGTGTCGGCCGAAGAACTGACCCTGTTCGAACCCCTGTCCAACATGGTGGCGTGGCTGGAAAAGGTCGGTTTCCGGGAAGGCCAGTCGATCGTGATTCAGGGGCCAGGCCACATGGGCCTGACCTGCGCGGCGTATGCAAGGTTGCTGGGCGCAGGAACCGTGATCGTGACCGGAACCGACGAGGACGCCCTCCGTTTGGGCGTGGCCCTCGAGGTTGGTGCCGACCATGTCGTGGACGTGACGGCCTGCGATCCGGTGGAGGCGGTACTGGACCTGACGGGTGGTGGGGCGAACGTGGCCGTGGACCTCGCCAGCGCGCCGGGAACCCCGAGTTTGTGCTTCGACCTGGTGCACCACGGTGGTCGGGTGGTGTGGGCGGGTTTGAAGGACCGCCAGGCGGTTCCGGTGGTGACCGACAAGGTGGTGATGCGGTCACTGACCGTTTACGGCGGATCGGGTGGGACCGCGCAGTCGGTAGACGAGGCAGCCCGGATCCTCAACGAGGGCGGGTTTCCGACTGCTCCCCTGCTGGGTGTCGTGGTGGGCCTGGACGAGGTCGACCGGGCTATGGCGTTGCTGCACCGCGAGGGCGACGAGGACGCCGTCCGGGCCGTACTAAAGCACAGCCACTAGTTCCCGCCGGCCGTGCGGCCGAAACCCTGCGGCTATTGCTCCGCGAAGTAGGCGTGGTGGGTGGCGTGGACGGTCTCACCGGACGGCGTCGTCGCCTTGAACGGGCCTCCGGCCACCTCTGCTGACACGAGGGCCAGGCAGAGGTTTGACCCGTACTTCGGTGACCAGGCGGCCACCCTCACCTCACCGCACGGTGTTCCGTCCGGTCCCACCGCCGGCCACGGCGACTCGCTGGTCGCCGGAAACCGTTCCCCCGTCAGTAGGGCCTTCACCAGCCGTCGGGCCGGCCCCCTTTCCTGTTCGGCCAGCAGGGCCACCTTCCCGATGAAGTCGTCGTCACGGTCCAGTGACACGTAGCGGTTCAGGCCAACTTCCAACGGTGACGCCCCCGCGCCGCAATCGGCACGGTACGAGAACAGGTCGCTCTCGATCCGCTCGTTCAGGGTCGGTGCACCGGGGTGGATGCCGTATTTCTCTCCTGCTGCCCACACGGCATCCCAAAGGTCCAGGCCCCGTGAACCGTCCTGGAGGAACAGTTCGAACCCGCTCTGGCCGCTCCATCCGGACCGGCACAGTACGAACGGGATGCTGTCGTGGCTTGTCTCGACGAATCCGAAGAACGGGACGTCGCGAACCCACTCCCCCAGTAGGTCTGCCATCGTGTCGTCGGCTCTCGGCCCCTGCACACCCAACGGCGACACGTCGGGCTCGAACACCCGGCAGTCCAGGTCCCGTTCGTTGGCTACGGCCCGGCACCAGAGCAGTAGGTCACTGTCGGCGATCGAGATCCAGAACCGGTCTTCGGCCAGCTTCAGCACCATCGGGTCGTTGATGAGTATCCCGTCGTAGTCGCACATCGGCGCGTAACGCACCCGACCGGTTTTCATGCCTCGTAGGTCCCGGGCCGATACGTACTGGCAGAGAGCGAAGGCGTCCGGACCGACCACCTCAACCTGACGTTCAGCGGCCACGTCCCACAGCGAGACCCGTTCGACGAGCGCCCTGTACTCCTCGTCGGGATCGCCGAACGACCCGGGCATGTACATGTGGTTGTAGACGGTGACATGGGTAAGACCGTGACGAACCAGGGCCTCGAAGAACGGGGACTTCCGGATCCTCGATCCGAGTCCAATCTGCAGTCCCACGGTCCTCGCCACCCCCTCAGCCGTCGAGCCGGTCAACGATTGGGCGACCGCCCTGCACCACGGCAGCCAGCGCTGCCTCCGGGTCGGCCAGAGCGGCGAGGTCCTCCAGTGGATCCACGTCGGTCACTACCAGGTCTCCGTACGCCCCCGGTGACACCGTGCCGACCTTGCCCACCAGGTCACAGAGGCGGACGTTGGTGACGTACATGGACCGGAGCACATCGACCGCCGGTTCCAGCTCGGCCCGGATGGCGAACTCCTGGTTTTGGTACGGCTGGGCTTCGCCCAACAGGTCAGTACCGAAGCCCAGTTCCACGCCGGCGTCGCGAAACAGCCCAATAGCTGCCCGTCCCTGCTCAAACAGGCCGTCGTTCTTGGCCTGGTTCCGTTCCGGGAACCCGAACTTCTCGGCGTGATCCCGAAATGCCCAGTAGGTGACCAGCGTCGGCACGACCGTCGTGCCTAACCCGGCAAGGTGGGAGGCGGTGGCCGCGTCAACCAGATTGCCGTGCTCGAGGCAAGCCACGCCATTGTCGGCAGCTAAGCGCATCGACTCCGGCGAATAGGCGTGGGCCGTCACGTAGGTGTGGCGGTGCTCGGCCTCGGTCACGATCGTTGAGACCTCCTCTGGCGTGTACTGCACGCTGTCAAGGGGATCACTGGGCGACGCCACCCCGCCCGAAGTGTGGATCTTGATGAAGTCCGAGCCGTCGCGTAACGACTGTCGGGCTGCCTTGCGCACGGCCGACGGGCCGTCGGCTACGTGGGCGTAGGGCGACGTGATGATCTGACAGCCGCACTCCGGCGGGTCAACTACTGAACCCCGCAGGTCGCCATGGCCACCGGTCTGGGAGAGCATGTGCCCGGCCGACACGATGCGCGGTCCGCCGCACAGGTTCCGGCGGATCGACTGCTTCAGGCCCCGTAGGTCGCCCCCGGTGTCGCGCACCGTGGTGAAGCCCCGCCGCACCGTTGCCTCCGACAGCGCCGCCACAGCGAGGGCTCTTTCAAACTCCCATTCTCGGGCGGCTCGGCGGAAGTCCATGGTGTGGATCGACAGGTGTACGTGCCCGTCGACGAAGCCGGGAAGGACGTGTCGGCCCCGCGCGTCCAGGTCGACGTCAACCTCACCGGACCATTTACCGTCGACAACTTCGACGATCGTGCCGTCGTCGATGACCACCGTGCGCTCGCCGAGGTGCTGGCCGGCAAGCGGCTCGTAGACGACACCGTTGCGGACGACGGTTCTCATCAGGAGGTCTCCTGTATCAGGAGAAGCGCCACGACGGTGCTTCTACCAGTCGGGTTCGGATACGCCGTGCCGGTATTGCGGGGCGTCACTCGGCGGCAGGGGTGTGTTCTCGAGGATCAGGTCAGCAGACTTCTCGGCCGTCATCATCACCGGGGCGTAGATGTTCCCGTTGGTGAGCGTGGGCATCACCGATGCGTCCACCACCCGCAATCCCTGTGTGCCATGGACCCGCATGGTCGACGGGTCGACTACGCCCATGGCGTCAGTTCCCATGCGGGCCGTGCATGACGGGTGCAACGCGGTTTCGGCGTCCTTGCGAACCCAGTCCAGCACCGCTACGTCTCCCTGGACGTCTGGTCCGGGCGAGACCTCTCCACCGTTGAACGGAGCGAACGCCGGCTGGTTCATGATGTTGCGGGCCACAGCGATGGCCTCAGTCCACTCCTGGCGGTCCTCCTGCGTCGACAGGTAGTTGAACAGCAGCTTCGGCTTCTGGAATGGGTCGTCGCTCTGGATCCGTACCCACCCGCGGCTGTTGGAGAACATGGGCCCGATGTGGAACTGGTAGCCGTGCCCAGCAGCCGGCACCGATCCGTCGTAGCGGACGGCAACGGGCAGGAAGTGGAACATCAGATTCGGCCACCGCACCTCGTTGTTGCTGCGCAGGAACCCGCCGGCTTCGAAGTGGTTCGACGCTCCGGGGCCCTGTCGGAACAGCCACTGCAGGCCGATCCACGGCCTGCGCCAGCGAGCCAGGTAGGGGGCCATCGACACCGGCTGGGTGCAGGCGTACTGCACGTACACCTCGAGGTGGTCTTGGAGGTTCTCCCCCACCCCGGGCAGATCCACGACCGGTGAGACCCCGGCGTCGTGCAGCACGGCGGCCGGGCCGATGCCCGAGAGTTGCAATAGTTGCGGCGTGTTGATGGCTCCACCACACAAGACGACCTCGGCGGCGGCGGCCACGTGGCGTTGCCCGCGGCGCTGGTACTCGACGCCGGTGACCCGGGTGCCGTCCATGACCAGCCGGGTGGCGTGCGCCTTGGTGATCAGGTTCAGGTTCTTCCGGTGCAGGACCGGATGGAGGTAGGCCCGGGCGGCCGACTGGCGTCGACCCCGGTAGACGTTGCGGTCAAAGGCATTGAAGCCCTCCTGTCGGTAGCCGTTGACGTCGACGGTCCGCGGATGGCCGGCCTCCTCCACAGCCTCAAGGAAGGCCCGGAACAACGGGCTGGTGGCCGGTCCCCGCTCCAGCTTCAGGGGCCCGTCACCACCCCGCCAGTCGTCGGCCCCAGCAATGCACGTCTCCATACGCTTGAAGTAGGGCAGGCAGTGGGCCCAGTCCCACGCCTCGCAGCCCGGGGTGGCCGCCCACCGGTCATAGTCCATTGGGTTCCCGCGCTGGAAGATCATTCCGTTGATGGACGACGAGCCGCCCAGCACCTTGCCCCGGGCGTGATACACCCGGCGGCCGCCCATCTGGGGCTCCGGTTCGGACTCGTACATCCAGTCGTAGAAGCGGTTGCCGATACCCATTGACAGAGCGGCTGGCATGTGGATGACCACGTCGGCCTTCCAGTCGCGGCGCCCAGCCTCCAAAACGAGCACCCGGTTGGACGGGTCGGCGCTGAGGCGGTTGGCCAGAGCGCAGCCCGCGGAGCCGCCCCCGACGATCACGAAGTCGTAGCTCTCTGCCAACGGTCGTCCTCCACCCGGCCGCGCCCTACGCGGCGACCCCGATTCTGCCCGACCCGGCCCACCGGACGCGCCCCGTAGGGTGACCGATCGTGGTCACGACCTTCAACGACGCCAAACCCCGGTTCCGCGGGGTTTCGCACCGGATGGCCTTTGTGGCCTCCCTGACCTTGGCCCCCATCATGATCGTGCGGGCCCCGGGCGTCGGGCCCCGCTTCGTCATCGCCCTCTACTCGCTGGCCATCGTGGCCCTGTTCGGCGTATCGGCCCTCTACCACCGCATCCCGTGGGGACGGCTCGGTGGCCGTCGGATGCAACGCCTTGACCACGCCACGATCTTCGTGGCCATCGCCGCCACCTACACGCCGGTGGCCGCTTTTGCCCTGTCTCCGTGGGCAGCAAAGCTGGTGCTGGTGCTCGTCTGGGGTGGCGCGGTGGTGGGCATCTCGCTCCGGCTGCGGTTCGCTACCGCTCCCACGCCGATGGTCGCCCTTCCCTACCTAGTTGTCGGCTGGTGTCTGCTGGCCGTGGTGGCCGACGCCTGGCACCACCTCGGGGTGGCTGGGTTCGTGCTGTTGCTAGTCGGTGGGGTGCTGTACACGGCGGGCGCCGTGGTTTTCGCCTTCCAGCGGCCCGACCCGTGGCCCGGCTCGTTCGGCTACCACGAGGTGTTCCACGGCCTAACGGTCGCCGCAGCGGCCCTCCACTACGTCGCCATGGCCTTCATCGTCCTGCCCAAGGCAGGCTGAGCCCCATGTCCACCACCGAGTTTGTGCTGCGATCCGGTGAGTCGTGGCGGGACCCCTTCCCCATGTACCGGGACCTGCGCGACCACGACCCGGTGCACCACATGCCCGGCGGAGACAACCACGACGGTTTCTGGTTCCTGTCTCGGTTCGCCGACGTGTTCGACGCCGCACGCGACACCGGAACCTTCTCGTCGGCCCGCGGTCTGACCGTCGAGCCGGGAACCGGGGTGGACATGGGTGAAGCCACCCCGATCGTGTTCCTCGACCCGCCCGACCACACGGCGTTCCGGCGGCTCGTCGGCCCGGGATTCACCCCCCGACAGGTGACAGACATTGAGGACGACGTCCGGGACTTCGTGGTCGAACGCCTTGACCGGCTCATCGCCGAAGGGGGCGGCGACATCGTGGCCGACCTGTTCAAGCCGCTCCCCAGCTTCGTGGTCGCCCACTATCTGGGCGTTCCGGCCGAGGACCGGCCCCTGTTCGACCGGTGGACCGAGCAGATCGTGTCGGCCGCCGCCCAGGGGCGGACCGACGACCCGGAGTCCGGCATCGGTGACCTCCTGGACTACTTCGGCCGGCTTATCGAAAGGCGGCGTACCGACCCGGGTGACGACATGGTCAGCCAGTTGGTCGCTCTCGGTGAGGACGCGGTGTCGATCCTGTGGGTCCTCGGCTTCGCCTTCACCATGGTGACCGGCGGCAACGACACCACGACCGGACTCCTGGGCGGATCAGCCGTGCTCCTCTGCGACCATCCCGACCAGCGGCGCCGCCTCATCGACGACCCGTCGATGATCCCGGGCGCCGTTGAGGAACTGCTCCGCCTCACCAGCCCTGTCCAGAACCTGGCCCGTACCACCACCCGGGACGTAGAGGTTCATGGCCGCACCATCCCCGACGGGTCGAAGGTGCTGCTCGGCTACGCGGCGGCCAACCGCGACAACCGTGAGTTCGGTGACGACGCCGAATGCCTCGATGTGGGTCGTGACCCGGCACGGATCCTCAGCTTCAGTTACGGCGCCCACCACTGCCTGGGCGCTGCGGCGGCCCGTCTCCAGGGACGGGTCGCCCTGGAGGAACTTCTGGTCCGTTGCCCCGACTACGTGGTGGACGGTGCCGCAATGGAGTACGCCACCGGAAACTACGTGCGGCGCCCGCTGAACCTGGCTTTCCGGCCGGCGTGAACGCTGACCGCTAGTCGGCCGGCGAGAGCAGGTAGTCGCCCCGCGCGTCGTCCCACGCCATGGCCACCAGGTCACGCGCTGCGGCGGCCTTGCAGAACTGCAGGAAGCCCCCGTAGCCCAGGGCCCGCTCGTTGAAGCCGTCGTCCCGGCGGTTTATCTCGGTTTTGAGGCCGGACAGGGCTGCACCTTTCTTCCCTGCCTTGTCGGCCACCACGGCGACCAGCAACTCGAAGGCCGCCTGGCCCGGCCCGTCGCCGGTCACGAGGTCCACCTCGGGGTCGCGCTTCGGCCCGGACAGCTCGACGACTTTGCGTTCGGCGAGGTGGCGGAGCAGTTCGGTGAACCCGCGGAAACCGTGGTCGGACTCGTTGAACGTCGGGTCGATGCGGGTGATGGCCCGCTTCAACGTCGACGCGCGCACGTCTTCGCTGGAGCCCTGCATGCCGACCAGGGTGGAGATGACCAGTTCGTCCAACGGCGGTGCCTCGACGGGGCCTTCGTCGTCGGCATCGACAGCCCGGGAGGCCTTCGGTGCCTTGCTGGCGGCGATGCTGGCCTCGACGCCCTCCAGGCTGTCGTAGTAGATGAACTCGTCGCACGCCGGCGGGAGCAGCTTCGAGGTGGAGTCCCGGACACCGATGCCTATGACACGCCGGTCGAGCTCTCGGAGCTTTTGCACCAGGGGCGTGAAGTCGCTGTCGCCGGTGCAGATGACGATCGTGGTGACGTGCTCGCGCTCGAAGGCCAGCTCCAGGGCGTCGACGACCATCTTGATGTCGGCCGAGTTCTTGCGGCTGGTCCCCATGCGCTGCGGGATCTCGATCAGCTCGACCTGGTGGCGGGTGAGATGGCGCCTGTCCTCGTCGAAGTCCGACCAGTCCGCATAGGCCCGCCGGTAGACGACCCTTCCCCGCTCGGCCATGGCCCGGGCTATGGGTCCGAAGTCGAAGCGCTTCATACCCAGGTCCTGACGGGCACCGATGGCCAGGTTCTCGTAGTCGAGGAAGAGGCCTATGCGTTCCTCGTTGTCGTCCGTTCGCATACCGACAGCATCACACGCTCGTGCCGGAGTTCCTCCGATGCCGCTCAGAGTTCGGCTATGCGCTCCTCCAACCTGATCCCGACCGCCTCGTCGGCGGGCAGGAACGGCGGCCTCACCGTCGCCCAGGTCGGATCGCCCAGCCTGAGGGCCAGGAGGCGCTTCTGGGTCGGGATGGCCGGGTACTCCTGCATAAGCAGGCGGAAGGCCTGCACCCCTTCCATGGCCACCTCGGCCGCCGGTCGGCCACCAGAGACGTGTAGGCGGATCACCTCTGCCACCGGGCCGGCGTTGACGTTGGCCGTGGCCGTTATGCAACCCGGCCCGCCGCGGTCCAAGGCGTCCAGCAGGGGCATCTCAGCTCCCGGGTAGACGGTGAGACCGTCGATTCCGAAAAGTGCCTCGGTGTTGGTCCAGTCGCCAGACGAGTCCTTGATGGCCACGACGACCTCAGGGAACTCGGCGCGCAGACGGGCTACCAGCGGGACCGGGAGGCCCACGCCGGCCACCTGGGGAATGTGGTACAGCATGATCCGTAGGCGGTCGTCTCCGATCCGCTCCACCAGGCCGGCGAAGTGCCGGAAGAGCCCCTCGGGGTCCGGGTCCTTGAAGTAGAAGGGCGGGAGCACCATGCAGGCCCGGCAGCCCAGCTCCATGGCATGGCGGGTCAGGTGCACCGTGCCCGGCAGGTTGGTCACCCCTGTGCCCACGATCATCACGCCGGGGTCGATGCCGCCGGCGACCAGGGCCTCGAGGGCCGCTTCGCGTTCGCGGGTGGCAACGGACAGGGCCTCCCCCGTCGTGCCGAACACAGCCACGCCCACGCATCCCTCGTCGAGCACCCTTTGCGCATGGGCCACCAACCGGTCGTGGGAGACCGAAAGGTCGGCTTCAAACGGGGTCAGGATCGGCGCCACCACCCCATCGGGCAGCAGCGGTCCGTCGTGTCCTCCCATGACCAGTCCCTTCCCGTTTGTCGCCATCCTGCTGCCCGCCAAGGCGAATCGTGGCACACCCGGCGCCTAGCCTGCGCCGGTGCCCGAACAGCAGTCCACCCCCTTCTCCGCGGACGGTCCTACCGGCATCCAGGCCGACTTCCGCAGCGACACCGTCACCCAGGCCACACCGGCCATGCGTCAGGCCATGGCCGAAGCCTCGGTCGGCGACGACGTCTACGGCGAGGACCCCACGGTCAACGCCCTCCAGGAACGGATCGCCACCCTGGCCGGCAAGGAAGCCGCCCTCTTTTGCACCTCGGGAACCCAGTCCAACCTGGCTGGGATCCTGTCTCACTGCCAGCGCGGTGACGAGTTCCTGACCGGCCGCAACAACCACGTCATGATCAACGAAGTTGGGGGCGCGGCGGCCCTCGGGGGTGCCGTCCCGTGGCCCCTCGAGGTCGACGAGCAGGGCTGTTTCACGCCGGAAGACGTCCGGGCTGCCGTCAAAGAACCCGACCAGCACCACCCGGTGACCCGCCTCCTCAGCCTGGAGAACACCGTCAACGGACACGCCCAGTCCGTCGACCAGATAGCCAACCTGATCGCGGCGGCCCGGGAGCACGACCTGGCCGTCCACCTTGACGGCGCCCGCCTGTTCAACGCGGCAGTCGCCGAGGGTGTCGGTATCGACGCCTACTCCGCCGATACCGACACGGTTTCTCTCTGCCTCTCCAAGGGCCTCGGCGCCCCGGTAGGCACGGTGCTCGCCGGAGACCAAGCCTCCATTGCCCGGGCCTTCCGGATCCGCAAGATGCTGGGGGGCGGTATGCGCCAGGCCGGCCACCTGGCAGCCGCCGGGCTGCACGCCCTGGACCACCACGTAGACCGCCTGGCCGAGGACCATGAGCGGGCCGGACGTATCGCCGACGGGCTGCGCGGCATCGACGGTATGGAGGTCGTGCAGGCCACCAACATGGTGTGGGCCACCCCGCCCGCCGATCGCCACGACGGTCTGGTAGCCCACCTGGAGGCCGCTGGGATCCTTTTGTGTTTCTGGAAGCCCACGCTGCGCATCGTGACCCACCTCGACGTGGACGACGGGCACGCCGACCTGCTGGTCGACACCGTCGGAGAGTTCCTAGGCCGGACCTGACGCCCAAAAGGCGGCGGCCCGCACTCACCGCCCCGGATCTGACCTCCGGATTCGACCCCCGATAGCCTCGCGTGTACGGGTCGATACAAGGATTGAAAGGCCGTCCATGAGTGCTTCTCACGAAGGTCAGGTCGTTGTCGTCACCGGTGCAGGCAAAGGCATCGGGCGGGCCATCGCCGAACGCTTCGCCGGGGCAGGCGCCTCCGTGGTGGTTAACGACCTGGAATCCTCCCGGGTGGACGACGTGGTGGCCTCCATCACAGCGGCCGGCGGTACGGCAGTCGGAGGCCCGGCCGACGTGTCTGACAGTGCCCAGGTCGAGACCCTGTTCGACACCGCCGTCGAGGCGTTCGGTACCGTCGACGTGCTGGTCAACAACGCCGGCATGGTCAGCCCCATGCTTCATTTCTTCGAGGCCGACGAGGCCTGGTGGCGGCGCATCATCGACGTCAACCTCACCGGCCACTTCCTGTGTTCGCACCGGGCGGCCCGGATCATGGCCGCCAACGGAGCGGGCGTGATCATCAACATGTCGTCCGGTGGAGCCACCCGGGCCCACCGGGCGTTTACCGCCTACGACGCCTCCAAGGGCGGCATCGAGGCCCTGACCCGAGCCATGGCGCTGGACCTCGGCCCGTACGGCATCCGGGTGTGCGCTTTGATGCCGGGCTCCATCGACACCGAGGGCATGGACGAGGCAGCCCGGCGTCTGCGGGGCGAGAACATCCCGCTGGGACGACCCGGCGACCCGGACGACATGGCCGGCCCGGCGTTGTTCCTGGCTTCCGACGATGCCCGCTACATCACCGGCGACGTCCTCAAAGTGGACGGTGGGATGCTGTCCCAGCAGCGGTCGGCCACCGTTGACATCATGCCGCCCAGCGATTTCCCGTCGCTCGACCAGGTGCTCGGCGAGGACTGAGGACCGGGCCATGGGCATGCGCATCGGCGCCGACGTCGGGGGCACATTCACCGACGTGGTGCTGGAAACCGACGATGGGTTGTTCTCAACCAAGGTCCTCACCACGTACGACGCCCCCGAACAGGGCATCCTCGACGGCGTCCACCAGGTCGTCGCCGACGCCGGAGCCGACCTGGCCAACCTGGAAACGTTCATCCACGGCACGACGCTGGCCACCAACGCCCTTATCTCACGCACCGGGGCCCGCACCGCTCTGGTCACCACAGCCGGCTTCCGCGACACCATCGAAATGCGCACCGAGAGCCGCTTCGAGCAGTACGACCTGAACCTGGTGCTACCCACCCCGCTTATCGAGCGGAGGGACCGCCATGTCCTATCGGAGCGGATCGGTGCCGATGGCTCGGTCCTGCGCCCGTTCAACGACGACGAAGCACGGGCCCTGGTCGAGGTGCTGGCCGAACGCGCCGACGGTGACACCTACGAGTCGGTCGCTGTGGGGTTCATCCACGCCTACGTGGACGGCACCCACGAGCGGCGCTTCCGCGACCTGCTGCTGGAACGCCTACCCGACGTGGCCGTATCAATCAGCTCTGAGGTGTCGCCCCAGATGCGAGAGTTCGAGCGGTTCAACACGGTGTGCGCCAACGCCTACGTCCAACCCCTCATGGCCACCTACCTGGGTGAGCTGGAACGCCGGCTCCAGGCGACGGGCGCCCGCTGCCCTGTTTCGCTGATCCACTCCGGTGGCGGCCTCATGACCGTCGAGACGGCGTCACGGTTCCCGGTGCGCCTCGTGGAATCCGGGCCGGCCGGAGGGGCCATCTTCGCCGCCGACATCGCGGCCCGTCACGGCCTGGACGCTGTGCTCTCCTACGACATGGGCGGAACCACAGCCAAGATCTGCCTCATCGAGGACCAGACCCCCCGGACGGCCAAAACGTTTGAGGTGGCCCGCACCCACCGGTTCACCAAGGGCAGCGGGATGCCCATCTCCATCCCGGTCATCGAGATGATCGAGATCGGAGCCGGAGGCGGATCCATCGCCGGCGTGGACGTGCTGGGACAGATCCGCGTCGGGCCACTCAGCGCAGGTTCCGAACCCGGCCCCGCCTCCTACGGGCTGGGGGGTGCGGCCCCCACGGTGACTGACGCTGACCTGGTCCTGGGTCGCCTGTCGGCCGACACGTTCGGCGCTCCGGGCATCGACCTGTCCGAGGAGGCAGCCCGGACGGCTTTGGACGCCGGGGTCGGTGCCACGCTCGGGCTGACGTCTGACACGGCAGCCGAAGGCGTCGTCGAGGTGGTCGACGAAAACATGGCCAACGCAGCCCGGGTCCACGCCGTGGAAAACGGCAAGGACGTGAGCCGTTTCACTGTCATTGCCTTCGGTGGCGGTGCCCCCCTGCACGCCGGTCGGCTGTGCGACAAGCTCGACGTGGACGAGCTGCTGATCCCGCCGGGAGCCAGCGTGGGCTCAGCTATCGGGTTCCTCCGGGCCCCTGTCGCCTACGAGGCCCTCCGTAGCCACCACGCCCTGACCTCCGACTTTGACCACGAGGCAGCCAACCGGATGCTGGCCGAGCTGGCCGACGAAGCCACCGGGGTGGTCGCCGCAGCCCTGGCCACCACCCACCAGGCTGATGGGCCGCCGGCTCTGGAGACCGAACGGTGGGTTTTCATGCGTTACGCCGGCCAGGGATGGGAGATCCCCGTCCGCCTCGATGCCGCCCCGTTCGACCACCTGGGCGGCGAGCTGCTGGCTAACCGGTTCGAGAAGGCCTACGAGGAGTTCTTCGGGCGAGCTATCGCCGGCCTGGCCATCGAGGCCATCGGCTGGTCGGTGCGGGTGGCCACTCCGCGACCCCCGGTGGATCGCATCGAACGGGTGGCTGCCTCCCGTGATGTCGCTACCGGGCGTTCCCGGACTATCCACGACCCGACGACCGGTACCCCGGTGACGGCAGCTGTCGTGGAGCGAGACGACCTGGCTGTCGGTGACCGTGTGCCGGGTCCGGCAGTCGTCGTAGAACCTCAGACCACCACCTGGCTGTCCAGCACCCAGCAGGCGGTCCTGCAGGCCGACGGTTGCCTGCTGGTGACCCGGCGGGAGGTCACTCCGTGAGCGAGCTTCGTCACCAGGTGATGTGGAACCGGCTCATTTCCATCGTGGAGGAGCAGGCGCTGGCCCTGGTGCGCACGGCGTTTAGCACCAGTGTCCGCGAAGCCGGCGACCTGTCAGCCGGCATCTACGACACTGAGGGCCGGATGATTGCCCAGGCGGTGACCGGCACCCCGGGCCACGTCAACACCATGGCCGCAGCGGTCGTCAACTTCATCGAGGACATCGGCCCTCACCGGATCTACGAGGGCGACTCGTACATCACCAACGACCCGTGGAAGGGCACCGGCCACCTGCACGACTTCACCGTCGTCAACCCGGTGTTTCGAAACGGCAACCTGGTCGCCTTCTTCGCCTGCACAGCCCACGTGGTCGACGTGGGCGGCCGCGGTTACGGACCGGACGCCACCGAGGTTTACGAAGAGGGGCTTTTCGTCCCCATCATGAAGTTCGCTGAACGGGGCGTGGTCAACGAGGACCTGTTGAACATCGTGCGCAACAACGTGCGCGAAGCCGGGCAGGTGGTCGGCGACCTGTACTCGCTGTCGGGCTGTAACGACACGGGGGCCCGCCGCCTGCACGCCATGCTCGACGAGTTCGACCTGGACGACGTTGTCGAGCTGGCTGCCTTCATCTTCGAGCGGACCGCTGTCGCTACCCGGGAACGCCTTCAGGCTCTGCCCCCCGGCACGTATACCAACGAAATGCGGGTCGACGGTTACAACGACTCGGTCGACCTGGTCGTCACCCTGACCGTCACCGACGACGGCGCCCACGCCGACTTCGCCGGCACGTCGCCGACCTGTGCTCACGGCGTGAACGTGCCCCTGACGTACGCCCACGCCTACTTCTCGTACGCCATGCTCGTGGCTCTGGCCCCCGAGATGCCGTCCAACCATGCCTCCCTGGCTGCCTTCTCGGTTAGCGCCCCTGAGGGCTGCATCCTCAACGCCCGCCACCCCGAGCCGGTGGCGGTGCGCCACGTGATCGGGCACTTCGTTACCGACCTGTGCCTGGGGGCCATTGCCGACGCGCTCCCCGACGTGGTGCCCGCCGAAGGCGCCGGAGCCCTTTGGAACTTCCAGGTCAGCGCCCGGGCTGTTGACCCGTCGGCCGGGCTCCCACCCCGGGAGATCCTCATGTTCAACAGTGGAGGCACCGGCGCCCGCCCCGCCCTAGATGGCCTCAACAGCACGGCGTTCCCTAGTGGTGTGCGAACCATGCCCGCCGAGGCCACCGAGCAGGCCGGACCCATCGTGGTGTGGCGCAAGGAACTACGTCCCGACTCGGGAGGAGCCGGACGTCAGCGCGGCGGCCTAGGCCAGGTCATCGAGCTGGGCCCCACCGACGGCTACCACTTCGCTTTCTCGTGCATGTTCGACCGGGTCGAGAACCCGGCTCGGGGGCGCCGCGGCGGCGGAGACGGTGCACCCGGCCGCGTGTACCTCGATGACGGCACCCCGTTTGACGCCAAGGGCAAGCAGTTGGTGCCGGCTGGCCGCACGATCGTGTTGGAGCTCCCCGGGGGTGGCGGGTTTGGCGAACCGGTTCAACGCGATTCCGAGGCGGTGGCTGAGGACCGTCGACAGGGCTACGTGACGTGACCGGGCCCGCCCCGACGGGTCCGAGCCGCTCCGGCTACGACACCGTCATCGTGGGCGGGGCAGTCATGGGTAGTTCGGTGGCCTACTGGCTGTCTGAGAACCCCGACTTTGACGGTTCGGTCCTGGTCGTGGAGATGGACCCGACCTACGAGCGGTCCTCGACCACCCTGTCCGAAGCCAGCATCCGCCACCAGTTCTCCGAGGCGGTCAACGTCCGCCTGTCAATGTTCGCCACCGAATTCATCGCCGACTTCCACGAGAACGTTCAGGTGAACGGCGAGTCGCCCGACCTGGGGTTCCGAGACACCGGCTACCTGTTCCTCGCCACCGGCGACGGCATGGAAGTCCTGCGCGAAAACCACGAAGTGCAGCTGTCATGCGGAGCCGAGGTAGCGCTACTGACCGCCGGGCAGCTAGCCGACCGGTTCGGCTACCTGTTTGTCGATGACCTAGCCGGTGCGAGCCTCGGCCTGCGCCACGAAGGCACCCTGGACGCCTACTCCATGATGCGAGGCTTCCAGCAGCGGGCCCGCCACAACGGCATCGAGTACGTAACCGACCAGGTAGTGGGCTTACGGACCGGTGGGGCCGGCAGCCGGATCACCCACGTCGAGCTGGCCTCAGGAACCGTGGTGGCCTGTGACCGGGTCGTGAACTGTGCCGGGCCGCGGGCCCGATGGGTGGCCGACCTGGTCGGTCTACCTCTGCCCGTTGAGCCTCGGATTCGGGGCGCCTGGGTTTTCGACTGCCGGGAAGAACTCGACGGGCCCACCCTGCCGTTGACCATCGACATCAACGGGATGCACGTCCGAACCGAACCGCCCCACTACCTGGCCGGCATCCCTCCGGCCGACGACGTGGAAGTCGACCCGGACGACTTTGCTGTCCGACGCGACGAGTGGGAAGACCTGATCTGGCCCGCCCTCGTGCACCGGATTCCGGCCTTCGAACGGATTGCTGTGACCCACTCCTGGGTCGGCCACTACGCCTACAACACGCTGGACCGGAACGCCGTGGTCGGTCCCGCCGAAGCGGTACCGAACTTCTACTTCTGCAACGGGTTCAGCGGACACGGTCTTCAACAGAGCGCCGGGGTGGGCCGGGCGCTCAGCGAGCTCCTCACCTACGGCGAGTACCGCACCATCGACCTGTCGGCAATGGGCCATGGTCGGATCATGCGCGGTGAGCCCTTCCTAGAAAAAGCCATCATCTAAGCCGGAATCCGAATATCAACGGGCGTGTCAGCACGATGGGCGACTGCTGGCCCAGAATGCAGAAGGAACTCAAGGAGGACCGTGGACTACCGAATCTTTGTAGAACCGCAGCAGGGAACGACCTACGAGCGGCTCCTAGCCCTGGCTCGCCATGCTGACGAACTTGGCTTCGGTGGATTCTTCACCTCCGACCATTACCTAAGCATGGGAGACAGCAATGGACTTCCCGGCCCCACTGACGCCTGGACGACGTTGGCTGGTCTTGCCCGCGACACTCGACGTATTCGCCTAGGCACCCTGGTAACTCCGATCACCTTTCGCCACATTGGTCCTCTTGCCGTGTCGGTAGCCCAGGTCGATCAGATGAGCGGTGGGCGGATAGAACTCGGCCTCGGAGCCGGTTGGTATGAGGCTGAACACCAGGCCCAGGGTCTGACCTTCCCGCCAATCGGGAAACGCTTCGATCTGCTCGAGGACACCCTGGAAATCATGACCGGGATGTGGAACACGCCGATCGGAGAGACTTTCGACTACTCCGGCCGGATACTGACCATCGAGGGTTCACCCGCTCTGCCGAAACCCGAACAGAGGCCGGGTCCGCCGATAATCATGGGTGGGTCCGGTCCGAGACGAACACCTCGGCTGGCTGCACGTTTCGCCACCGAGTTCAACGTTCCGTTCACGCCGCCGGAAAGATGGACAGAAGTGACCACCATCGTGCGTGACGCTTGTGAGGCCAGCGGCCGGGATCCCGATGACCTCGTTTACTCCAGTGCTCAGGTTGTCTGTTGTGGTGATGACGATGCCGAAATGGAACGACGCGCAGCGGCGATCGGACGGCAACCTGACGAACTTCGCCAAAACGGGTTTGCTGGAAGCCGGGAAGAACTGCGCGCAAGGGCTGCTGAGTTCTCTGAACGAGGATGTAATCGGGTCTACCTACAAGTCCTTGACGACCAGGACCTGAACCACCTCGACAGTATCGCCGAGGCGCTACTGACCTAACAGTTCGCTATCCGGAGGCGGAGTTTCCCAAGTCCCGGATCGGTCAAGACAAGCGAAATTGACTTGAGCCGACGATTGGCGGAAGAGCAAGAGGGTGGATCGGCCCCGGCTCGGCTTCGCATACTGCCGGGATCGCGTTGACGATTCGGTTGGCAGCCAGAGTGTTGCCGCCGGCTGCTGCACCCGGATCTGACGCATCTTCACCGTGGACCGAGACGGTCAGGTTCGGCCGTCCGGTGATCACGACGCGGTGAACTCCTCCATCGACGCTGGACTGAGGCCAGTCAGGCGCACAGCCGTCGTCAATCCTGGTTACGTGCTCCGCTACCAGGACCGGCCGTCCGCCTACGACTCCGTTCACCTCGAAGCGAAAAGCCCCCTGTGTCCCAGCTTCAAACTCACCCATCCCGTCCACGTGCACGGTCTGTTCGAGGGCTCGACGGTCGGTGCTGGTGGTAATCGAGTCCAGTTCGAGGTCCAGGCCGTCGGCCAGTACCCGAATCATCGGGGCCCAGACCGTCATCAACCCGTATTCGCTCAGGATGGGAGTTGGGTAGTCGAGCGGATGGCCGAAGCCGCACAGGTCGCGAACCGCCTGAGGCTGGTCATAACCGGTGTAGTTCGCTACCTCCTGGGCCCGTACTTCCGTGATGTCGGCACTAACCCCGGTCAGGAGTAGCGGCAGGATGTCAAGAACCCAGCCCGGGTCGATGCCCGACACCAGGATCGAACTGTCACCTTCGAGGCAAGCCTTGGCTACACGAGACCGGAGTGGTTCCGGCGCCGAAGGCGGATGGAGCAAACCATGAAACGACGTCGAGACAACGTCAGTGCCGGCAACAAGCACCCGTTCCACCTCCTCCAGAGAGGCTTCAGGACGGAAGTCGGCGTTGACGGCGTAGACCACGGCGTCAACGTCGTCAGCTTCAGCTATCCGAACCTCATCGGTTGCCTGGATCCCCAAGGTGTCGATCCCGGCCAGAGCACCGGCGTCGACTCCAACCTTGTCGGGGTCGGCAACGATCACGCCGACCAGTTCCAACCCGCGGTGTGCGGCAACGGCCCGGATCGCCGGCCGGCCCACATTTCCGGTACCCCACACCACCACCTTGAGCGCCACGACTGACCTCAGGCGGTGGTTCGGGGGATTCCGTGATACGGCGATCCGGCTTCCTTGTAGGCGCCGTAGAGATCGAAGAACTCCTGACCGAACGGGTTTCCGCCGCGGAGAGGCATGGCCGCTCGCACCACCGTGAAGTCCAGGGGGGTTAGTTCGGCTGCCTGATCGAAGTGGGAGTCAGCAACATCGGTCAGGCCGACCCGGCGTGCGTGCGCGGCGAGCCTGAAGTGGAGTCGGGCTTCCACCTCGTCGACGGTCAGATCGGCGACGGTATGGCTCGCATCTTCGGGGACCTGGCCGTCACCGACCCAGGCTCGTACGAGTTCGAAATGGTCCTCGCAGTGGATACCGGTCAGCTCGGTGAAAATGTCGGTACCGAACTCGGCCGCGTTGGGCCTGACGATCCGGTCCTCTTCGTCCACCCAGATGACAGTTGGCACGTTGCTGATTGCGTACAGCTCGGTGAGGTGGTGATCGGCGTCGACCAGCACCGGGTAGGAAACCTCTTTAGCGAGCTCTTGGAGGGCGTCGACATTTTCGTCGATAGCTACCGCAATAACCGTGAATCCTGTGTCGCCCAGTTCGTCTTGCAGCGCCTGCCACCCGGGCAGGTCAAAAGCGCACCCTCACCAGCTGGCGAAGGCCACCAGGAGCCGTTTACGGCCTGCCCAGTCGGAAAAGGAGTGAGGTGACCCGTTCAGGTCAGGGAGTGTGAAGTCGGGGGCCCGGCGGCCGTGAAGGGCTTCGAACCGGTCACCTGCGGGCTGTCCGACAACCAGCAACCCGGCGTCCGGATCCATTACGGCCGGTCGGTCCAATATTTCGGCGACAGCCAAAAGGTCGATTCCTTCGTCGTGTTCGACGTGGGAGCGATCGGCGACAGGGACGCAAACCGTCTCACGACACAGGCCTTCTGCACGCCACTCCCAGCCGAGCAGTTCGCCAAGCACCTCGGGACTCACGATGGGTCGCTCGTCGTCCCAGACGGCTTCGACAGTCGACGCCTGTTCACCAATCACGGTCAGAGGACGCCGGCCCAGGCCGGTCACAACAGAACTCACAGCGGTAGGTGTGGGGCAGGCATCGGGTCCCGCCGTCTACGGAAGTCGCCCTGACCAGGCGTTTCTTTAACGGTCAATCTGGGCACAGGGGTCAACGGAGCCGAAGCTCAGCCTTCACCGAGGTAAGAGGCCCGGAGCTCAGGATTAGCCAGAAGAGCCTCAGCGGTGTCGTCCAGCACCACCCGGCCAGACTGAAGCACCCACCCGCGATCGGCGATGGACAGAGCCATGTTGGCGTTCTGCTCCACCATGAAAACGGACATTCCGTCGGCGTGGATCTGGCGAATCAGCTCGAAGTTCTGTTGCACGAGCGCTGGGGCCAGACCCATTGACGGCTCG
>ENA-UPTF01000471-UPTF01000471.1-marine-metagenome-genome-assembly--contig:-NODE-471-length-28658-cov-7.499808_pt1 | contig 28658 bp, 39 predicted proteins | sample MGYA00238166_ERZ767019 | MGnify/ENA primary metagenome ERZ767019 (study PRJEB28930, sample SAMN06266391) | marine metagenome | isolation source: Sea water from 250 m depth | place: Atlantic Ocean | study... | reverse complement strand
TTTAGAATTGTATCACCCTCAGGATCACTAATACCAGGTTTATTTTCTATTATGACGTGTACATTATATTCTGGCATGATCATCCTTTTAATTAAAACATAATATGTTTAACGCGAAAGTATTTGTAACAGTTTGGCTGAATCTGCTTGAATGAGCCGTTCTAGATATTGGAAACTGACAGCAGACGAAGTTGAACAGCTTACACATAATCCTGATAAAATTTTAAACTGGGAAATAAAGGGTATAAGAAAACCAGAGGAAGAAGCCAAATTTATCGGTGTTTTCATATACCGTGGTGGGACACCGCTTAATTATGATTTAAAAAAGGGAATTGTATATTATCATAATAACATAGACAGAAAGGAAATTCCAGAAATCACAAAGTTTCTTGAAAAACGCTATGGTGGCGAAAAAATCGAAAAGGGTGAAAGAATATTCTTAGATGGATCAAAGGAAATCTATGCAGGGAAAGAGATTGCAGACCTTGCACGTGCACTTGACGAAAAATTTGACACTACTTCTGTTATCTCAATCGAATTAGAGGGTGTCACACAGGAGCAGCTTAAGGAATGGGGATACCCAGACGCTAAGCTACTACCTATTCCTGGCAAATAATTAATATGAAAAAATCTAACAGAGAATCTGTATGTCAGAACTAAACGGAATTTATACTCATTTAAACGAACTTAGAAAACGTGTTTTACGGATAGCAATTGTTGTTGGTGTAATTGCTGTGTTCCTAATGACGTTTCATCTTGAAGCTGTTACATATAGCGGAATTATGCTTTACTACCCTACTCCTGAACCTCTTAACAATATAGCCGCACAACTTACTGACTATTTTAGAATTAACCTAGTACCAGAAGGTGTACAATTAATTCAAACCGCACCAGGTCAAGCATTTTTTGCGCAAGTATACATTGCTGCACTAGTTGGGCTTGTTGCTGGGACACCTGTGATTATTCGAGAAGTTGTAAATTTTCTAAAACCTGCACTGAAGGAAAACGAGATAAACATTGGTAGGACTATCACCGTCCCTATCATGAGTCTTTTTATTTCTGGTGGTCTTTTTGCATATTTTGTAGTAGTACCATTCATGCTAGAATTTTTGTACAAATACGGTGCTTCTGCAGGACTTGTTACATTTTTGAATATAATGGATTTTGTCACATTTGTTTTACAGTTTATTTTAGCATTTGGATTATCATTTCAGTTACCAGTGATAATGTATGCATTTAGTCAGGCTGGTATGACAGATGCAAAATTTTGGCGAAAAAACATACGGTATGCAATTATTGTAATCGTGATTTTTGGCGCAGTGATAACCCCTGACGGTAGTGGTGTAACAATGTGGTTCATAGCTGGTCCAATGATTGGATTATATCTAGCAGGCATGGCTCTGGTAGAACGTAAAGAAAAACAAACACTGAAGACTTAAATCTAGAGTTTAGGAAGTGGGATTAAATGTTTGAATCGTTGACACTCTTTGTTGCTGGACCTGAATTAATTATACTTGTAATTATAATTGGTGTCTTAATCTTTGGAGCTGCAAAAATCCCCAAACTTGCAAAGACGTTTGGTAAGGCAAAAGCTGAGTACAAAAAGGGTGAGATTGAAGGCGATAAAGAATTAAAAGATTTCAAAGAAAAAAACGACGAAAAAACATCTTAATTTTTAGTTATTAAAATTAATTAGAACCCCATCTAGTGAAAAGATCATGCTCTATGTTGAACTGATCTAAACACTTGCCAACAATGTGGTTGATCATATCATCTATGTTCTTAGGCTTTGTATAGAATTCCGTTACTGGCGGCAGTATTATAACACCAAGCCGAGCCAATTTCAGCATGTTTTCCAAATTGATAGCAGTCAGAGGTGTTTCTCGAACTACAAGAATTAGTTTTCGTGATTCCTTTAATATTACACCAGATGCACGTGCAACCAATGTCTCATCATAACCATTTGCAACACTAGACAGTGTTTTCATGCTACACGGAATAACTATCATTCCATCAGTCTTATGCGTGCCACTGGAAATATTAGCAGCCATGTTTACATCATCAGAAACTTCTGTTGCAAGTGATTTTACATAGTTTAGATCATGTTCTGTCTCCATCGTAATGCACTTTTGAGCCCACTCTGACATAATCAAATTGGTTTCAATTCCTAATTTTTTTAGTACTTCAAGCAATCTAACTCCATAAATGACACCAGTACTGCCTGTTATTCCTACTACTAACCTCATGTACCTACTCATGACATTACATAATTTTAAGGAATCCGTAATCTCAGATATCACGTAGTAGAATCATACTCTACATCTATGTCAAACTCGTCAGATTTTTCTTCTTTACGTTTAACCAACCAAATTTTTACACCGCCTGCAACCATGGCAGAAAATAAAATAACCCCAACAAGAACCATCTCAGTGTTCATTTTATTATACTACAGGCAGTGATAGTTAAAAATATGCTCAACTTCATATTATGGTTATAAGCTAATCAGAACATGATTAAAAGATCAGAGATTCAAAAAATTGTCGATAGTTATGATGATCTTAGAATAGCTGTGCTTGGAAGTCATTCTGCGCTAGAGATAATGGATGGTGCGAAAGACGAGGGTTTAAGCACAATTGTTTTTTGCCAGAAAGGAAGAGAAACGCCTTACCAACGATTTGATAGAATTGCTGACGAAATTAAGATTTTAAAAAAATTCGGTGACATGTCATCAGCAAAAAATCAAAAAATGTTAAAGGATACCAACACAATAATCGTTCCACATCGTTCCTTAACTGCATATCTTGGTTATGATGTAATTGAGAATTCTCTCAAGATACCAATATTTGGGAATAGAGCACTATTTCAGGCTGAAGAAAGAAACAATAAAAAGAATCAATATTATCTGCTGAAAAAAGCTGGAATAGAATATCCAAAAATTTTTAAAAATCCTAAAGATATCAACAAACCTGCAATAGTCAAAGTACAAGAAAAAAAACGAAAGCTAGAAAGGGCATTTTTTACTGTATCATCATTTTCTGATTATAAGAAAAAATCAGCGGATAAAATTAAACAAGGAATAATTGCAAAGAATGACTTACAAAATGCAGTAATCGAGCAGCTTGCAATAGGAACATATCTTAATTTTAATTATTTCCATACTCCAATTTCTAAAAATGTTGACTTTATTGGAATCGAAAGAAGGCTTCAGACAAACATACATGACTATAATGCACTTCCAGCAAAACAGCAACTAGAACTAGATGTTGACTTACAAAATATAGAAGTTGGTCATACACCTGCCAGCATTCGTGAATCTCTGCTTGAACAGGTAATTACTATGGGTGACAAATTTGTTGCTGCAGTACAAAAAGAATATCCACCTGGAATTATTGGGCCTTTTTCACTACAGAGTGTAATCACAAAAGATTTGGAGATAATTGTTTATGATGTATCACTTAGAGTTCCAGGAAACCCTATTCTAGCGACAACAAGTCCTTATACAAAATACCAATATGGTCAGACATTTGGAATTGGTCGTCGAATTGCCATGGAGATTAAAACTGCTCAAGAAGAAGGAAAATTAGCTAAAATCGTTACTTAGGCTTTCATAGTCTCTCTAAGTAAATTATTCCTAACCAAAATTGGTATCTTGTAATATGTAGCGAGTGCTATTGCATCTGAAGCACGATAATTTCTTAATACCATTTCTTTCTTTCCCGTAAAGTACAGATTTGCTCTAAGTGCGGCTCCACTTTCATAGATTTTGACTTTGACAAGAACTGTTTCATTTTCTTCACAAATTTCTTCAAGCATTCTATAAATTGTTGGAACAGATTGATCATTTTTAAGAAAGCTTAAGATATGTGTAGCAACCTCCCCAGAAAAAGCATTCATGTGAAATTCTCTTCCATCATTAGCTGATAGTAACACCAAACCTTCAATTCCATATTCGTCCACAAAGCCAATATGAGATATTTTTACTATTTCATAATCTTGTTCTTGTACATCGTCAATTTTCAAGTTGAAAAACCTAGTTTGGCTAGGAATATCTTTCTAATAAGCATAAATTGATCTATGTAAGAATTTTTTACATATGGAAAAACACAAAATGCAAAAAAATCATAAGGATAGATTATTCATTCTTCTAGGATTTATTACAATTGGAATATTGTTTTTATTATATTCTAGAATGCATGATTTTTCAATAACGCCTGATTCATTACAATCTATAGAAAGACTCGCCATCAGCTTTTATGTACTCTTATTGCTATCGTTCATAGCCATTGCATATGGGTTGTACCATTATCACCAACGGAAAATGGTTGAAAACCCAACTAACATATTATCAGTGATCGCCAATACGACTTGGAATAGTAAATCAAAAAAAATTTTTGTTGCTACATTCATTTCATATGGAATATTCTTTGCATTTACATCAGGAATAATTGTATACCAACCTGATGTTGTGTTTTCATATCATTATGATGCTATTGTACCATCAGCTCATTTGAATCCATGTTGTGGTGAACCTGGCTATATGCCTGAAATTATTGTATACATATCAGAACATGTTGGTCTACAAATCATTCCAATTAACTTGGTACTTGTTCTAGTCGTATCATATCTTGTGGGGCTTAACACCTCACTGGCAATAAATGCCATATCCATTACAAAAAAAAGTGGTGGTCTAAGTAGTATAGGCGCAATTACAGGTCTCTTTATTGCTTGCCCAACATGCGCAGGTACATTTTTTGCTGTATTTATTGGCTCTACTACTGCAGTTACATTCACGGTGTTGTTAACACATCTTCAAACTCTATTTATCGGTATAACAATACCTATACTTTTACTGACACCAATAATTATAGCAAAAAAAATAAAAAAAATAAAACAATAACTATGTAAAAAGTAGTTTAAAACGCCGCCATTAAATTAGTTAAAATCCTGTAATTTTCCTAAAACTATTTTAAAAATCTCTTCACTATCAAGCAATATACATGGAATATTATTTTCTTCACATGCCTGACCACTCTCAGTATCACGTGTAACTAGAATCATTTTATTTTCCATAGCATAATTGATTATAGAAAAATCTGTGTGAAGTTTTAATCCGCTTGCTCGTAATTTTTTCACACTAAATGCATCATATCCAATACTTCTTAATTTTTCATCCATCCCATCATCCATTTCATCAACTAAAATTTTTATTACTTTTTTCGACATATTTGTAGAAATTAATTAATAGTGATTTATTGGTTTTTAATTAAAACTACAGATGAGTGGTCATTTTTTTAATTTTTGTTACAATTTCTAACTTTCTTTTAATACTTAATTCTGGTTCCATTGTAACAAAAATTGTGCATTCTTTAGGATAAACTGTAATCTGTGTCACATTCTCTCTTTCTGTGTGAGCATATCTGACTTTTCCCAATGAATCATCGTAAACTTCTCGCATAGTTCTTGCTGTAGCAGCGTCCTTACAGAATTTTTCTTGCATCTTTTGTGATTCCAATGATGTCTTTTTTTCTTTCATAATTGCTTCTGAAATATTTCCCTCTAGATCAATTATTGCCGCAAATCTCATTGCGTCGTCTAATTGTAAAATCTCTTCAACAATATCTAATAACTCAGATTCGGCATGATAATTCAATACGAACGAATCAAAATATAGCCTATATAATTTGATCTTCTTTATTTGATTTTAACACATTTTATTAATAGATAATCAATCAATTTCTCCCGTGAAGCCTTTTTCATTTTTAATAACGATTTGAATAGAATATTTTCTACATAAGATGGATATTGTTTTAATATAACACTCTGTAGTTTTGCTCTGTTTTTAACATAATAATCTGTTAGCGGCTCAAAAACACGTGAACCTATTTCCATTTTTTCTATAATATTAAATTTTTTAGATGTTACATTAATTATGAAATCCTTATCATAGTGCTCAGAGGGCCAAGTTAATGATAACATTCCAAGATTTTTTATGTTGCATTTTTTTCCAGTCACTGGAATTGCGAAAGTAAAAACACCATCTTTTTTCAGAATTCTGTTCGATTCAAAAATAAAATCTTTGAATGGTTTAAAATGCTGTGCAGATTCCAAAGCAATTATTCTATCCGCAGAATTTTTTGAAAAAGGTAGCATTGTAGATGTGGAATTAATTTCATAAATTGAAAAATTTGAAATTCCTTGTTTTAAACTATTTTTTGCTGTTTGTAACTGAAGATAGTTGATATTTACACATGAAATTTCGATTTCTGGATATGATGAAGCCCATCTTAATGCAGGAGACGATAATCCACTTCCAATATCAAGTAAAGATTTTGCTGAACCTAGCTCTGCCATATTACCTACTAGGTCACATAGCTTATTCTGTGCCATAATTGGAGATACACTACTATTATCCCAGTAACCAAAATTTAGCATATTACCACCACTGGCTAATTGCATCACTGGTGACAATACATTATAGAGATTCACAATATCGTTTTCGTTCCTTCGAAATGTCCATAATATGACATCAAGTGGTTTAATTTTTATCATAAAAAATAATGAATTTAACGCTATATACGATTTGCACTAATGAGTATAAAATGCATTGCCATGTTTCGTTGATGCGATGATTGGTTAACTTTTTTGAATACGTATGTGAATCAAAAAAGGCATAGTTAGTGTTATAACACAAATTAAAATAAAATCAGATTCATAATGCCTGAAAACAACGTTAATTGTGACGACCGCGGATTTTGGATAGATGCGCACCACTATGTAATAAATTGTAATGAACCACATTTTGCTCAGGAAATTGCATTCATTATGACTGCGTTACACGATGAAGGTTGTTGATATTTTTTTCCAAAATGTGTTAGTTAGAATAAAAAAAATAATTATGACACTGTAATTAAATTGAAATAAATTCAATAATAGATTGATCAGAAATATTAAATTTATCAACAAAGCCAGCAGTCACTTCTAATACGTACTTAGCATTATTACCTGAAACACCATTTTCTCTACATGTAACAACTTCTATAGTTGTTAGACAAGGAGGAACATTCTTTTCAATATTAGTAACATCTCCGGACACATCAAACCAAATAACATCAATAGGGAATTGCATGTTAAGCATCCACATAGGACGATTATCAGGTTTGTCAAAAACAAACAACATTCCCTGATCATACGGAAGTTCTTCTTGGAACATCAATCCTCTCATTCTTAACGAATCATTATCTGCGATTTGAACCTGCAATATTTGATCATCAAGTTTGATTGTTCCCATAGGAAATTCAACTGATTCTAATTTAGCATCAGACGGAATATTTAACATACCCACAATTCCGACAATAAATGCAGCTGCTGCTATCGGAACTATGATTTGTGCTCTTGTTGCCATAGAATATCATGATATAATTTATTTAAAAACTAAAAGAAATGTTACATGATTGAATGCTTAAAATCATGAATAGTAGAAACGTTATTGTTAGTTTGATGTGCAATATCAGAGAGTTTAGAACCGTTGTATACTTTATCAAGATATCTACCAGCTAATATCATTGGACCGCCAACAGCACATGTAATACCTGTTGGCTCTGGTATCCATAGCATGATAAATCCAATTTTTTGAATTTTTTTACCTGGGGCTGGTGCATTATGTAATGCAGATAAAGAACGCTTTGCATGTCTATTATCCAGTTTTGCTAAATCAGCATACATATTATTTCGTCTTTTGGCAGATTCGGCTATGATTTTTAGTTTATCAAGGTGTTTTTTCAAAGGATCAACCATATTTTGATTTTACAAAGAAAATTAGTTAAAGACTGATGTAAAGTTCAGTACAGTATAAGTCAAAAATGTTTACTGTTTCACAGCCAAATTAAATATCTAATATACATGGTAGAGGCTAGATTATATAGTATGATTCAACATTATAGAAATTGAAAAAAGAAGATAAGAAAAGATTAGAATTTATCAAAGCTGCCCACAAAACTACAAAAAAAGAATCGGAAAGGAGAGAAGATTACTTGGAAATTATTTCAGAGCTAGTTGAGCTGAAAGGATATGCTACCACATTAGATATCTCAAGATACATGAATGTTAGCCCCCCAAGTGTAACAAAAATGCTTCAAAAGTTAGATGAAAAAGGATATCTTGAATACGAAAAGTATCATGGAATTAATTTAACAGAAAAAGGCAATAAGGTTGCGCATTCTATTCGCCAAAAACATGGCATATTATTAGAATTCTTTAAGATTTTGGGTGTAGGAAATGAAACTGCTAATCAAGATGCTGAGGGTGTAGAACACCACCTCAACCCAAAAACTATCAGACAGCTAAGAAAATTCATTACATTCCTAAAATCAAACCCGAAAATAGCTGAAGAATTCAATGAATTCTAGGTATAACTACAACTTTTCAGCATATTGTTCTATATACACAACAGTGAATTTTAATTAGACAAAAAAATATGGTGATTTATTGACGTTTACAACAGAGCTTGACGATTTGATAAGATTTGGTCATGGTGATGTAAAAAGGCTAAGGAATATCAGAGATACTGTAAAACATGATAATTTTATTACAATTGAGGATAAAAAATATGTTGAAGCATTAATTTCAACGCATTTAAGAAATCAACCACTTGATGAAGACGGACCTCAAGTAACACGTAAGCTAGATACTAAAAGATCCGCTTCATCAGATAGTTCCACATTTAATTTTTCAAATAATAAAAAACTTGGAATTACAGCTGGCATTGCGGCTGCTATTGCACTTATTGTTGTTGCAGGGTTCTCTATCCAAACAATGGATCAGGTAGATACACCAACAAATTCAGGAACAACCACGTCAAATATACCACTAACGATAAAGACTGATAGTACATCATACAAAAAAGCAGATATAATCTCTATATCTGGCAGTCTAAAATCAGCTAGTACAAATTCTATCGAGCTGTCAATAAAGAATGCAACCGGAGACAAGATATGGAACGAGTTTGTTAATGTTAAAAATAGTGGAAAATTCTCAACGCTTGTTATAGCTGGAGGTGGAGGATGGGAATCTAATGGTGTTTACACACTAAATGGCAAACAAGGGAATTTACAAAACGAATTGGAATTTAGCTTTAGTACCTAATAAACTAAAAACTGTGACTAGTAATCTATTTTCGTGATTCTTACATTACTTCCCTTTGATTCTAGAAAGTGACCAAGAAAATTTTTTAATTGTTCACTTATTCTGAATCCTCCAGCATTTTCCATCATGCCTGAATTTTCTATGACAGACACCATATCTGCACTTAATACAAGATTAAAAAAAGTCCAACCAGCTTTTGCAAACGGTTCCCTAATCTCAAAGCCATCTTTTACTTTGCAGTTACTTTCAAGTTCTTCCATAGCTTTTTTCACTAGTATGATCTCTTTATCATAACTTCTGGTACTTAGCTGAAATATTGGCTTCACTAGAAATCTATACAAAAATAACAATAAAAATCATAATGGTAAAAAGTAGAAACATTTCAACCCGAGTACTAAATTATAATCTAACTGCAAAAAATTGGTGGTTAAGTCATTTGATAATAAAGACAAAGTAAATAGAGAATTCTATGTTAACTGCTCAGCATATTTTGACGCACTAAGAAAATCAGGTAAATCTGACGATGCATTTGAAGATGAATACTTTTTCACGTTGCCTGCTGTTTCTGGTAGTGGTTTAGATTACTAATTTTACGTAAGCTTTACGAACATGGAAGATAACATAGTTTATGAAAAACTACAAGTCACTTGAGGCAATACTGCAAAAAGTCGTAATTTGTAAAAACTGTGATTTATGTAAAACTAGAAAAAATTCAGTCCCTGGAGCAGGAAATCAAAATGCGGACATTGTTTTTGTTGGAGAGGCTCCAGGAAAAAGTGAGGATCTTCGTGGAAAACCATTTGTTGGCACTGCAGGAAAAAAACTTGATGAGGCACTAGAAAATTCCGGCCTGACTAGAGACCAAGTTTACATTACAAACATTGTAAAATGCAGACCCCCAAAAAATAGAATTCCAAATGAAAAAGAGAAAATAATGTGTAGTGACTACCTTGAAAATGAACTATCGATTATTAATCCGAAGATAATTTGTTTGATGGGAAACACTGCTTATGGTTCCATATTAAATGGAAAATGTGTTTCAAAAAACCATGGAAAAATAATTGGTAAGGATAAACGTGTGTATTTTATTTCTTATCATCCAGCTGCAACTATCTACAATCCTAAACTTGGGAAAATTTTCAAAAGTGATATTAAAAAATTGGCTAAAATTATACAGAAAGATGAATTAAATGGTTAATCTAACACATTTATGCTAAGTTAAAGCAGTTTTTACTTTTTCTAATGAAAGCTTCCATCTTTTAACAGATACATTTTCTAGTTTTACTTTATCAATAAGCCCAAGCATTTCGTCAATCATTCGTAAGGCTTCCTTAATTTTATCTGCATCTGATTTTTCCCACTCGTATTTATTCATAAAATTAGAAAACCATAGAGATAGATTAGTGTTAATTACCTGTTGAGCCTTATGTGATTAACTTGAAAGTTTTAGTCAGAGAATTTTATGGTAGAGATACAGTTTGTGTTGCAAAGGAACTACTAGGAAAAATTCTAGTAAGAAAGATTGGTGGGAAAAAATTATCTGGTATAATAACTGAAACTGAAGCTTACAAAGGTAAGAATGATCCTGCCAGCCATGCAGCTAGAAAAATGACTGAACGTAATAAAATAATGTTTGGCCAAATAGGTAAAACTTATGTTTACTTTACATATGGAAATCATTTTATGCTGAATGCTGTGGCAAAAAATGAAAAAAATAATGCTGGTGCTGTTCTTATTCGTTCCATTAAGCCACAAGAGGGGATTAAGTTGATGATAAAAAATAGGAAAACAAGTATAATTTCAAACCTAACAAATGGACCTGGAAAATTAACTCAAGCCATGAATATTACTAAAGAACAAAATAATATTGATTTAACAAAAAAATCACCGATTTTCATTACTGATGGAATTAAGCCAAAAAAGATTTTAAAAAAATCAAGAATCGGTATTACGAAAGGTACAGAAAAACTATGGAATTTTAGCTTTGAAATCTAATTTTATGTAGTATCCCCTTCATCATCATTAAGTGTCCATGGTGCAACTCTGCCCAAAATTCTTTCCCAATCAAGTCTAAGAAGAAGTATTACAATAGCAGTCATGATAGCCCCAAATACAATCATTCCAACGTAAACAGCAAATGGATCATCAATGTCCTCAAGTATTGGTTCCAAAATTGACAAACCTGTGTAATGCGAAATTAATACAATGATATAGCACAAAACAATTTTTCCTGATAGGGTAGCGATAAAGAATCTTTTTGGATTATATTTTGCCAGTCCTAATGGGATGTAAACCATGTCGTCAGGTATTGGCGTTGCCGCTGCAACAAATGCAGCTGCGCCACCATATCGTTTAACTAATTTTTGAAACGGTTTCATTCGTTTTTTGGTTTTTTCTGAAATCATTCTTCGGCCACCATAACTTGCGTAAAATATGATCTGTTTCGCAATCGTTGCTGTTAAGGCTGAAATTAAAGCAAGAATATGTATATCAAATTGTCCACCAACTGACATGGTAGCTAGTAAAATAAACGAAGGAACAGGAACAAATGGAATTAATGAACCAATGAAGCTAACAAGAGCTAATCCAATATATCCAACCTCTGGGGCAAAAGGAAAGATGTCCCAAAGATCCACACGAAATCAAAACATTTGAGTTATTTAACTATAAGAAAACCAAAATACGTGATTTTACTCTTTATCAATAAATTCACTAGATGCTGGTGGCTCTGGACTTAGTCCTTTACGTTTTCTAATCTCTTGTAATAACGTCGCACCAATTGATTTTGGTACTGGTGTCCATGCCTTAAAGTGGCTGTTCCATATTGCTTTACCTGCAGTCTGACCTCTCATCTTCTCAGATAAATCAAAAGTCTCAACAGCTGGAACTTCTCCAATAACTATACTACTTGCACCTTTTTGCTGCATATCAAGTACCTTGCCACGTTTTCCTTGCAAAACACTTGACACATTACCTATTAGATCAGTTGGAACACGCACTTCAATTGCTAACATTGGTTCTAACATAATTGGATCAGCCGATAAAAATGCGCCCAAACATGCTCGCCTTGACGCTGGACCTAATTGAGATAAACCTCGATGTGCTGTATCCTCGTGTGGGACAAAGTGAGTGAATGTAAATTTGCAGTTTCTTACCTGTTCTTTTGCAAGCCCGCCTTCACTCATTACCTCATCAAAACCAGACAAAAGTGAATCTGTAGATTCGTCTATAAACTGTACACCTTTAGTGCCGTTAATCATTACGTTTCCACGAGAGTCAAATCTCATTACTTTCTTTGCAACATCTGGTTCCCAACCATGATCACGAAGAATCTGCGTAGTTTCCTTCTTATCCTTCATCTCACTAAGTGTTCCATCTCTGCACATTTCAGCAATTTCAGGCTCCAAAGGTTCAACCCTCATGAAAATCTTATTGTGACGGTTAGGCGATTTTGCCATAACAACCTCAGATGAACCAGCAATAGTTTCTCTGTAATTAATTAATGGTTCAGATGTAACAATATCAATTTTAGCGTCTTTAATCAAATTTACTGAGACGTCAAGATGCAACACACCCATTCCTGCCATGATCGTCTCGCCAGTTTCTTCATCAATTTTAATGACAAGGTTTGGATCCTCTATTGTAAGCTTACGTAATGTCTCTACAAGTTTTGGAAGATCCTTTGGGTGTTTTGGTTCTATTGCCATCTGGACTACTGGTTCAGAAACATATTTTGATGCCTCAAACACTGCAATACCTTTTACAGTAGAAATTGTTTGTCCTGCACGAGCATCAGTTAATCCTAAAAGTGCAGGTATGTTTCCAGCCCCAAGCGCACCAACTTGCTCCCTAATGTTTGACATGAAAAAGTTTACTGATTGTACTCTTCCCTCACGCTTTGTGTCAATGATATTGATAGTTTGCCCATCTTTTATAGTTCCAGAAAATAGACGGCCTATAGCTACAGGACCTGCTGCAGGATCAATTGTCATGTTTACAATCATCATTACAGTTGGTCCATTATCATCACAATTCAAAATAGCTTTTCCTATATCTGATTCTAGATCACCCTTCCAAATCTTTGGAACCCTATATTTTTGCGCTTCATGTGGTGGTGGATGATGCTTTACAACCATTCCCAATACTGCATCTGCAAGTGGCGCCTTTTCAACCAAGTCCTCAACTTTGCCAGAATCTGAATATGCATCGATGACGTCCTTGAAAGTCACACCTGTTTTCTTCATTATGTCGATATTAATTGCCCATTTATCTTTGGCAGACCCAAAAGTTACACTACCATCCTGAATGGAAACTTTCCACTTTTCTTTGTATTCATCTTCAGCATATGTGTCAATTAAGTCGTTAAAGTTAGATACAACACTTGCAAGTGTTTCTTGCATTTTTTCAGGTGTCAATCTTAGCTCCTTTATCAACCTGTCAATCTTGTTGATATACAACACTGGTCTCACTCTTTCTTCTAATGACATTCTAGTAACAGTCTCAGTCTGCGTCATAATTCCCTCTACTGCGTCACATACTACTACAGAACCATCTATTGCTCTAAGACTTCTAATTACACGGCCAGAAAAATCAACATGCCCAGGTGTATCAATCATATTAATGACATAATCGTTTTCCCCTTCCTGGTAGTGTAAAGTAACATTTGCTTGAACAATTGTAATTCCTCTTTCTTGCTCAGCTTTCATAGAATCCATTGCAAGTGCAGAGCCTGCAGCAGATGGTGAAATAATTCCAGAATGTGCAAGAAGGCTATCACTCATTGTAGTTTTTCCGTGATCCACATGAGCAATAACACCGAAATTTCGGATCTTATTTTTATCGCTGATAATCTTCATGACTTGATCAGTTGATTTGTATTTGGTCATAAGGCGATTCCATTTTGGACATCTATTAAACCTTATGAGAAAAAATTATTTTTTGTAAAATTTCTAAATGAGGTTTGGATTCACTAACGGAAACATTCTGAATATAAGATCATATTCAAATGCTTCAATTGTGTTCATCGTCAACCCAAGCATAACAAAAAATCTTATGTGCCTTTTCTTTGTCACTGTCTATTACTTCTCCACATTTTTCACAAGTCAACTGTTTTCCCATACACCATACGCAGTTGAATGTTATTTATATTCAGTTTTAAGAGTAAAAATATGGAAATTTCTGTTGGTCATACTCCGGATGCTGATGACGCATTCATGTTTTATGGTATGTTTACTGGAAAGGTATCTTCGCCGGATTTTACTGTCACACATGTAATTGAAGACATTGAAAATCTCAATAGAAAAGCTGTGTCTCCTGTGTTAGATGTAACGGCAGTTTCTGTTCATGCGTGTGCATATATTCCAGACTATACAATTTTACGAAGTGGAGGAAGTTTTGGAATTGGATATGGTCCTATTGTAACTGCAACCAAAGAAATGAAAATTTCAGAATTGCAAAAAGGAAAAATTGCAATTCCTGGAAAAATGACATCAGCATTTTTGCTTTTACAATTAATGATTGGAAAATTTGATTATGTAGAGATGAAGTTTAGTGATATTCCCTCTGCAGTGAGAAATGGAAAAGTTGATGCCGGATTAGTAATACATGAAACACAGCTATCATATCATCAGGAAGGTATCAACAAAGTTCTAGATATAGGTGAATGGTGGGATAAGACTACTAATGGACTCCCGGTTCCATTAGGTATCAACGTTATGAGTGATAAATTTGGATTGGAAACAATAAGAAAATTTGATGAATTCCTTGCCAAATCTATTCAATATGGTCTAGAGCATACAGATGATGCGATTGATTATGCAATGCAGTATTCACGAGAAAAGCCAAGAGACTTGATCGAAAAATTTGTTAAGATGTATGTTAATGATGTGACAGTTAACATGGGTGATGCGGGTGAAAAATCTATCAACATGCTTTTTGATATGGCAAAATCTAAAAATTTGGTGCCTGAATTTAATCTAAAAATAGCGTAATTTCTGATTACAGACTAAATTTATTGGAAAAAACTTTACATAATTATAGAACAGATTTTCAGAAGATGTAAATTGTTGATAGATAAAAGGATGCTTGCTTCTGGGATTGTGATGATTGCTGTTGGATTTTCTATCACATTCTATCTTACAGAAACTAGTCCAATTGGAAGTGCAAACATGACAGAAGAAGAAAAACTGGATTTGATAATTGAAGAAAGAGAAAATTCTGATTATCGCACATTATCTGGAATATTAATTGGTGTGGGATTTTTATTGATACTAATTAGCTTTGGTGCAAGAAGGAAGAGAGGTAGTGGTGCTAAGAAAACTGAGAAAAAACCTGAGATATAAAATCAGAATGTTTTAAGAACGTTAAAAAATGTGTCACGCTGTGCTGGTTTTCTTTTTATTTCTTTGACCAAGTTTACAAGTTCCTCCAATGATGAATTAGTTGATTTTCCCGCTGCGCGATATACTTCCTCAGAAAATGCTGTACCAACTAAATCATTTCCACCATGACCAAGTGCTACTTGTGCAAGTTTTTTACCATCTGCCACCCAATAAACTGAAATATTGTTTAACGCACCTGCCAGCATCAGGCGTGATAGTGCAATTACTTTCAAATCATAAATTGATGAGCATTCCTGTGTTAGCTGGCTCTTTTTCTCAAGTTCTGTATTCTCTAAACTAAATTTGAGCGGAATTAATGTTATAAACCCATTAGTTTTTTTCTGTAATTCTCTAATTTTTATCAGATGATCAACAACATGTTTTGGCTTCTCAATGTGACCATATAGCATTGTTGCATTACTTTTGATACCAATGTTATGGGCTTCCTCCATTGTATCCAACCATTCCTGACCACTACATTTTCCACGTGCAATTTTTGGACGAATATCAGGATCAAATAATTCTGCACCTCCACCAGGTAAAGAATCAAGTCCAGCCTCCTTTAGTCTAGATAATACTTCCTTCACGGAATTTTTTGTCAGTTTGGAAAAGAAGAAAATTTCCGCAGCAGTAAAAGCCTTAATTTTTAATTCAGGGTGATTCTTTTTGATAATTTTCATCATTGATTCATAATAATCAAGTGATAGTTTCGGGTGAAAACCACCTACAATGTGTACCTCAGTTGCACCCATAGTTTTTGCAGTAGAAGCTCTTTTTTCAATTTGTTCTGGTGTTAATGTATAAGAATCATTATCACTTTCTTTTCTATAAAATGCACATATTTGACAACTTGCAGCACAAACATTAGTATAATTCAGATATGATGATGAGGTGAATGTGACTTGTTCTCCAACAAGTTTTTGTCGTGAGAGATCAGCAACGGCACCAAGTAAATGGATGTTATCATATTCCATAATTTCTATACCATCCTGAAAAGATAATTCCTCACCAGATATTGCACGCTCTAATGCCTTTGATTCACTGATCAGTGTTTCTAGCATATAATTTGTCAATCATTTGCAAATAAATAGATAAGTGGGCTGACACAAGATTATTCCTTGGTATTACCACTAATTGATGAAGATAAGCCCAAATGTTTCGTCTGCCATAAAATGTTTGAAGATATGGAAAAGTTGAAAAAACATCAAGAAGTAGACCATAAAGAATTCTTCCAAAAATTTGAAAAAAATGATTCTGAAACCTAGCTAAAAAATTTTAAAACAAAAATAAAGTGGGTACCCATTAGAACTCCTACTGTAATAATTTTTAGTATGCTTTCACACTTTTTTATTTCTAAATAGTTACCATTATTTTGTTTTAGATGCTTATATTTTCTTGAAGTTGTTATTAGAACATAAGTTATGATTGAAGAAACACCACAAATCATTATTGCTTCTATTGTTATTGAATTTGTCTGAATTGCAGAGCCGGCAAAAACTGGTAATATGGCCCATGAAAATATTGTTGATGCATTGTTGTGAAATTTGCCTCCAAACAATTCTAAATTATATGCAAACAGGAAGAATCCTTCTATAATGCCTATGACAAATAATAATGGCGAATCCAGGAAAGCATAATACATACCGATTGAAAATGCTATGCCTAACGCAATCATGGATACGAGCCAAAGTTTCTTTTTTGGTAAATCACCCCATGGTTTTGTTTTTCCCCCAACTGCATCAAGTAGATGTGCAGAAACACCAAGCGCTAAAAAATAGATTATGCAAATAGCTGCAAGACGTTCTATTTCGAATTGACCAGAAAGTGAACCTAATGCAGCAAAGCATGTAACTATGCTAGTATAGGGTAAAAATAATATTCCAATAGTCCTCCTAAAATTTCTAGAGCCAAATTTTGGAACAAACCATTCGTCTGTTCTATCCTTATACACAAAATATTATAATGATTATCACTAAATTACCTTTTTACTAAATGGTAAGGGGTGATTTTATACTAGTAAAAAGGAAAGTAGCACATGAATCGTTACAAAAAATTTGTAAAAAAAGGTGTGAAAGAGACTTTTTCAAAAATACCATTTCATACAAATGTTCCAATAAAACGACTTTCTATGCTAAGTAAAAAACTAGTTCCGACCTCTAATACACACGTAGCAATTCACCTTGTAGATTATAAGCACAAAAATTTATCAGAATACAGCTTCTTACACAAACATAATGCTGATGAAATCAATCTTATAATTTCTGAAAATAATAAACTAAAATATGAAATTCAGCTTGAAGATGAAATATACAAAGTATCATCTCCATCAACAGTGTTTATACCAAAGGGTGTAAAACACAAGGCAAGATTTTTGTCTGGTAAAGGAATTTTTGTCTGTATAATTTTGTCTGGAAAATACACCACATCGAAATAGCCAAAAGTGAATTATTTACCGAACATTTTACCTAACGAACCCAATTTTGCATTTAGATCACTGGTTTTTGTACGTTTTTTGCTATTTATGTTATCAAGATATTCATAACTAACATCTTTTCCACCGTTACTGATCATTTGAGCATGTTTTATATCACGAATTTTAAACATTTTTCCATTTTCCAATAGTATCGTTGCGTCATCGCTAATATCAAAACCAGAGCCTTGATCATAAAATCGAATTTTTCCATCCTTTTTTAAAATAAACTCAACATCATATGTCACCTTACTCCCGTAAACTAGGATGTTTTTCCCTGTAACTTTGATGTTATCGACTAGGTTCAAAACAACGATAGTGTCTGCATTGAGTTTAACAGTATCTCGAACGCTTCCTGTGACAAGCTTACCATTTGGCGCATTTAATTCTGTAAAATATTCCCGAGTAACCGACATGCCCACTCTACCTTGCGGGTCTTGAACTAAATCCCTTCGTCCACTTACATTACCAACTTCAATATCACCATTAGTGACAGTAATTTTTGCTCCACCATCAATATCATATTTATTCGCTATTGAATCAATCAATCTAAAACTTCCACTTGTAACGTGAATGTGTGATTTGTGCCTTTCATAAGGGCTAAAATACGGACTTGTTATGCTACCCCACATAATTATTGAATTATCATATTTGAAATGACCCGCCCAAAATTTACCTTTCATAGATAACGTTTTGGTTGGTTTTCTTTCAAACTCCATTTGACCAAGTTCTTTTGAACCAAACAATCTCACACCGGTAGCATTTGCACGATTAAGAGCAGCCGCCCATTCTTCAGCAGATTTCATTTCTATCGATATATCACTAGATAAAAGAAGATTTTTTCTACGTTTATCAGAAGCTGAATCACCTGAAAAAACTTTTGCCTTTTCCTTTTTCACTTTAATTGAATCAGCATATTTCTTGCCGACTTTCAGATCTTCATATGCCTGTTTAATTTTCTTGAATTGCTCATCGTCGCCGCCTCTATCTGAATGAATTTCAAGTACCAAATTCCTGTAGGCTTCCCGTATTTCTCGTTTAGATGCACCGTCAGATATTTTTAAGATGTCATAATTGCTTTCTGTCATACTATTATTGAAAAATCCTTTTTATTTAGGATTTTTAAATGGAATTAATGGTAAAAGCAAAAAAACCTCATATACTAGGTATTGAGATTTTAAAAAAAAATGGAATTAATGTTGATAAGCTTATCAAAGAACTAGTGGTTAATGCCTCAGTTGAGTTTACTGCATATTATTATTTTACATTATTACGAGCAAATTGTACCGGTATGGAGGGTGAAGGAATAAAAGGCATAATTGAAGATGCAAGACTTGAGGATCTCAGTCATTTTGAATCATGTATTGAAAGAATCTATCAATTAGGTGGTTCACTCCCAAAGGATGCTACACAATTCATTAAGATGTCTGGATGTGAGTTTCTTCAATTACCGCCAAATCCAACAAACCTAAAAGCAATTTTAGAAAAATGCCTCAAGGCTGAACAGGGAGCGATTGTTAACTGGGATAGAGTATGTCAAATGACGAATGGAAAAGACCCAGTCACATATGATATTGCAAAGGACATACTAGCTGAAGAAGTTGAACACGAATCATGGTTCCTAGAGCTCTTGTATACAAGACCATCTGGTCATATGAGAAGAAAGTATCCAGGTGAAAGACCACACACAAGCAAACATTCTAGGTCACTTGGTTAGATTAGGATTAACAAATACACTAGTCTAACTTTTTTAAGATGTTTTTTGCAGTAAGGAGACTAATTTGTGGCAGATCATAGTCTTGATCGATACACAAAGACTTTTTGAAATATTTAATAGCTGATGAAATATCACCCATCTCCCCAATGGAAAGGCCCTTGTACGCAAGAGCTATTGTATTTCTCTTATCACAATTAAGTACAGTATCATAACAAAAAATAGCTTCAGAATACCTTTTCAAGATATGTAATACTGAACCTTTGTTAATTAGAGCGTCCAGATTTTCCGCCTCGATAGACAATGCTTTTTCATACATCCGTAATGCTGTGTTAAAGCGTCCTAAATTTTGTAGCGTGACACCCTTGTCAATCAAAGCTTTCAGATTATCAGGCTCTATGTCCAAAACCAAATTATAATATTCTAATGCGTTTACATAATTTTCATCTTCACATAGATCATATGCCTGCTCTAGCAGCTTTTGCAATTTTTTCTGCATGAAGTTAGTTAAAAAAACCGTGATAATATATTTTCAATTTAGCTTTTAGCTGACAATTACTTCAGAAAGTATAAACTAAACCAAAATTTGAATTACTATGACTATATTGGTTTTTGAGGCTTTTATTGAATGGATGACTTCTCTTATTGCAGAATATCTTTATGCAGGTGTCTTTTTTGCTGCAATAATTGAAACAATAATTCCTCCAATTCCTACAATGGCAGTATTTCCAACTGCTGGATTTCTTGCATACCAAAATGGTCTTGAAATATACCAAGTTATTTTATTAGGAATTATTGGAGGACTTGGTGCTTCCATTGGTTCAACAGTGATATATCTAATTGCGTTAAAATTAGGTAGAAAAGCATTATTGAAGTACCTAAAATATGTTAAAGTTTCTGAAAAAAAATTAACTAGGGTTGAAAATTGGTTTCAAAGATATGGTGATAAGGCAGTATTATTCGGAAGAATGGTTCCAGTTTTTAGGGAAATGATTTCCATACCAGCTGGATTACTTAAAATGAAATTCGCAAAATTCCTCACGTATACCATTCTAGGTTCATGTGGTTGGAGTATGACTTTAATTTTTATTGGATATTACTTTGGAAATGCCGCCTTTGAATTTTGGTAGTTTTTCATCAAGAAGAATTTTTATCTCGTGGATCAAGATTCAATGATTTGTTAAAGCATTCAACAGCCTCGTCGTATCGTCCCATACTTCGTAATGTTATGCCCATAAGATTCCACAAATCAGGATCCTTTTGCTCAAGTAAAATAGCCTGTTGAAATAAATCTAATGCACCGTCAAAATCTCCTTCTTCAAGTTTTGATCTTCCCAATGTTACTAAAGTTTCAACGGACTTGATTTTATAACACCCAAATAATTAATGTGCTTTTACTATTTATTTTAAAAATTTTGTACATGAACAATCAAGTATCAAACATGTACCATTACTATCAACATGATTGTTAGATGAATGAGAGCATGTACTGTCTTTACAAATTCGACGCTGAGCTTCTCGCATTATTACTTTTTGAGCAATTTCATTGGCTTCTTCCTTGGTACAGCCTTTTTTGTCAATGTAATAATGAACAATATGACTATACAGCATATCAGGATTGAACGTTTTTTCTGATATCATAGTATCTATATGCATTCAATGAATATAACGCTGATCTAAACTTCTGAAATATAGAAAAATTTACTATAATTTTATGCGATAATAATCCCATCGTTCAGGGTCAAATTTAGTAACAAATTCTGCTCTCTCAAAGCTTTTAGTACGTTTTTCGATTACATCCCTTAATGCAAAACTAGTAAGAAACTCATACTTCATTGTATGAGCTTGCATCAAAAATAGCTGTCTGATCATATGCCCACCACCAAGACCCCAATATCCCATTTTAAGAGCAATTGGTTCTAAAAACATAGTATTTCGTTTGCCATAATTCTCATCCTTAATTTCAACTCTAAATTTGTAATTTTCTAATGGACCACCCTTTGCAAAACCGATAATTGGTCCATCTGTATTGCCTAAACGAAGAGTGTTCAAAAGTATATCATTATCATTGATTGATTCCCCAAAATCTTTTTCTTCTAAGCGTAGTGGTTTTGGAAGTTCAAGATAAATCGAATGTAACGTATCTACAAACGCTGTATTTTTTCTAATTGGCATTGATTCTATTTTAGACACAAGTTTTAGATTATTGTAAATGAAATCACTTTGGATCTGAATTTCCTTTTGGCGTAACTTCATAAATTCTTGAACATTTTGCATAAAGTTTTTACGCATATGTTTTGGTAAACACCGTAACACCATCTCACACATATCTGACTCGCCTCCGAGGAGCCCCTCAAAATACGTTACAGAACGTTTGATCATCAATGCTGGATTCCAAGCAGATGCATGAGAATTCATTTTTGCTAGATGTAATGCCTTTGAAAAATCACCAAGTGCATAACCAGTAACACGGTCAATTATAGAAAGTAACCAACCTAACCAGAGATAATGTTTCTGCATTTCAGGGTTGTCTTTTGTAATTTCTGAAATTTGAAAACATTTTTCAATCTCCTTTTCTGCGCTTTCTCTTAAATGACCCTCCCAAGGATACACTGTTCTAAGAATCAATACTTTAATAATTTCAAAGTCGATTCCTGCTTTAATTATAAGATCCTTTATGGTTGAATCTAATGAGATAGATTTCAAGACATTTTCTTCGTGCGGTTTATCAACACTTTTTTCAGGATCAAAATCATGGAAAAGTGCTGAAACATATAGATATTTCAAATCATCATCGGAAAGTTCTGGAATGCTTTCTTCCCCGCCACAAACTAATAAAGTTCCTAGTGTGACTTCTAATTCATGATCAATGTTATGGTATCCATAATAAGCAGTGCCTAATCCATTGGATTCAAAAATGTCTATTGTATAATCAAGCATTTTTTCAAAACATGGTTGTGTTAATCCATTTTTTCTACTCATATCCATGATCTTGTTTCTAAGAATTGATGGTGTGGTAACTGAAGACAATTAAATTTTCATCTAATTTCTTGTTTTTAAATTATTTTACTCTGTAAACATATTTTCAGTATAATTATGAATAGAAATGACTATACTTGGATAAAATTATTTTTAATTTGATTGAATAATACTGAAAATTTGTTGGCAGAATTAATTCTTCTTAAGAAATCTACAGATATACAATTTTCATTAATTGTTAAAAAAAACCAGTATAAGCTAGATGATGTAATAATTTTCAAAAAAAATCTTCCAATTAGGGGGAAAATAATTAGGAATGAAGAAAAAAATTCAGAGAGTTTTGTGTATCAGATTAAGGCTGTGATTCATGAGCCAATGTTAGCAAAAACATTATCTAGCGTAATGCTAGGTCCAAATTATAAATTCGAAGAACTTGAAATATGCATTGACGGCACAACAGAGAATTTGAACTCGGTATTATTAGTTGTTAATTTGATTAATAGCGTTCAAAAAAAATCCAGAGTTGAATTAACCATGAATATTGTAAAAATAATTCAGAAATAAACTACTGTTTTTTATGATAATAAAGATCATACATTTTTCTATGCTTTGGGTTTGACAAAACATCGTATGCCATGTTTATTTGAGCCATCTTCTTCTCCGCATGGGCGTCCTGTTTTTTATCCGGATGCCATTTTTTGGCAAGTGTCCTAAATTGGTTTTTTATCTCAGATTGATTTGCAGTTTTATGAACTTCCAAAATTGCATAATAATCAGGAACATCATTTTCGAGTAATGATTTTCTAAACTCTTCATCACTGAATTTTGTTTTTTCCCTACGTCCTGACTTTACCTCATCACTCATCCATTCAGAATGGTATTTTTCATAATCCCGATTTTTTTGAGAAGCCCAATCTTCCTTGTCATATTCAGTTTTCTTTCTGAATATTGTACCCCGTGCAAGAAAAAGTAATACACCTACTATTACTGCGCCCGCAATTGAGAATACGATTACTTGATCGCTTTCACTAATACCATAATTCCCATTACTTACATCAACAGAGTTTACATTTTGACCAGTATGGTAAAAGAATTGGTTTTCTACAACTGAATTTCCGTATGAAACAGATATGTTATACATTCCATTTTTGTCTAGCAGATAATTTCCTAGAACAATATTATGTGTAAAGTCACCTGGTGTAATTACAATTTCTTCATTTACTACTACAATTTTTTCAGAGCTAATAATAGTAACCTGAAATAATGTTTCAATAGAAATATTTCCATAAATTGTAACCACATCAGCATCAGTGTAAATTGGAAGATCTACGGAAATATTTACAGAATCTGCCAATGCGTCAAGTGGTAAAAATAATAAAAAAGGAATCAAGAAATAAAGGCAAAATTTGTGTCTCATTTAATATTCGTCATTATACTTGGGTTTTATTTGAGTAACTAGTAGAAAAATAGGCTAAAATGATGAAAAGTACGCTAGGATCATTCATTTTTGTGCAAATCATAGTCACAAAAATGTGAAATGTCTTTCACAATATTTCGCTAATACTAGAATAACTCCAGTTTTGGTATGACAGAAGGTTATTGCGTAAAATGTAGAACAAAAAGAGAGATGAAAGGTACATCTGCTGTAACCCTAAAAAATGGCAAACCAGCCACAAAGGGAACCTGTCCTACATGTAACACAAGTATGTTCCGAATAGGTAAAATTTAGGAACAACTTTCATTTTTTTCCTTATTGCTGAAAAGCAATTATTTTGAACTAATTTTATCCTGAATTTGTGCAAGTATTAGTTTGGCTTTTTCCTTGTTTTCAAATGATTCATGTTTTTCATCCATAATACTATCAATCTCATAGCTTTTGTCAACCAAAATATCAGCCACGTGATTGTCTAATGTTCCATTACCGATTAAATAATAAGCAAAGACTGTGTTTTTTTGACCTATTCTATGTAGTCTATCTTCAGCCTGACGGTGTATTGCAGGGCTCCAATCTAATTCGGCAAATATGATATATTTTGCACGTGTAAGATTTATCCCAAGATTACCCGCACGTAGACCAGCAATCATTAATTTTGTATCACCGTTTTGAAAGTCATCAATGCTTTTCTGCCTAATTTTATCAGTTTGACCACCAATAATTGCAGCAGGAGAAAATTCTTCCAAGCTTTCATGTAACAATTTGTGAATGTATTTATGATGACAAAAAACCACAACACTCTCTTCAATTTCCATGATATTTTTAACAAAATTAATAACATGAGGTAACTTGGCTATACCCGCTACCTGCCTTTCACTTTGTATTGCCCTATTATACGATGCCGACCTATCAAATTCAGTTTTTGCATTTTTCTGTTCCTCTTCTAATTTTCCCCAGATCTTGTTTAATTCATTTTTATAATAATTTACATCCGCATCTATTATTTCCCTATACCTAACTTTGTCTTTTAGATCCTTTAGTACGTCGGATTTTTTTCTACGAAGCATTACATGTTTTTCTAACTCACGACGTAAGCTATCCCGCTTACTTTCAAGTACAATTGCGGTTCCTTTGTCATTAAGATAGCAGAAATACTCACAGAATTCCTTAAAATTACCTAGAAGACCTGGCTTTAGTATATCAACAATAGGCCATATTTCAGAACCGTGGTTATAGATTGGAGTACCAGAAAGTCCAACTCTATAGTTTATTGATTTCATTGCTGCAAGTTTTTTTACAGCAGCATACTTTTGGGTTGTTTTAGAACGAAGATGCTGAACTTCGTCACAAACAAGTGTTCTGATATTTAGCTTTGATAAATCCAACAATCGCTTATGAAGTAATTCATAATTTATGATATAGAAATCAAATGTTCCAATATTTTCTGATTTGCCTACACGTATCATTGTGGTACTCGGGGCTTGGTCCGTTACGATTCGTCCGTTTCTACTTTTTTTACTCAAGAACCTCTCTATTTCACGCTGCCAATTACCTAGTGTGACAAGTGGCGATACTACAAGAGCCGGTAATGCCTGTTTTTCTGATGCAATATATGCCAATGTTTGAACTGTTTTCCCAAGACCCATATCATCAGCTAGGAGTGCATTACCAGATGATTTTAAAAGAAAATCTAAACCCTCTTTTTGAAAGTTTAGTAATTTTCCTTGAAACTGTTTTCCTGGTGTTGCTTTTGAAAGCTTTTCAGTTTTCACGGGTTTTGGTTTTTTTATTGATTTATCAGACATTTTTCTCTGCCAAGTGGATTTTGATAAAATTTCTAATGGGTATTTTTCAGAAATCCATTTGATTTGTTTTATGCTGTTTGCATCATCAGGGATTATTGCTTCGTTAGGACCATCACCGTACCATAACTTAGGAATTAATTTTGATACCATCATTATTGCCCTAACACCAGTTATCTTCCAAGTCCATGTCCCAGAATACTTGTCTAGCACATATTCAAGAGTTCCAAAGTTTTTCATAGTTATTCGTGATTTCACGCAGTAGTTTTGGTGGTTTATGAATCTTGATTTTTTGCTTAGATTGACAAATTATGTGCTAAGAACTAAGTATTTTTACTCATATGGCTTGACATTATTCCAAAATTCCATAAACATTAATCATGTTTATGCTCTACTTCATGACAATCACAATTACAAAGATGTGTTTTGTGATCGTTTAAGCAATCAATACATTCGTAGTGCTTATGATTTTCACAATTTGCGCATCTCATGTATTAATTTTATAATTTGGCTGTAGAAAAGTTTTTGCCATATGTAAAAATCATTAATAAATGGGTTACAATCGAATTTTTTTAAGAAATAAGTTATAAGGTAAATTTTCTAAAATGAGCCAATGAGTCTGAAAAGATACATAGCTAAAAGAGGTCTTACAATGTTTGGAGTTTTGATGATAACTCTGCTATTAACAATAACAATAGTTGGGTCCAATATGGATGTAATTTTAAAACAAGGAGTAGTTTACCAAGTCAGAGCTGAAATTACCGAAAATCCTGCCATTGCTGAAAGCTTTGCAAATGTTGAAGACTTTGAAAAATTTATTGATGAACAAATAGACGAAAGAATAAAGGCACTCGGTCTTGATGCTCCGTGGTATTCTCCTCAAAGAATTGGATTTTCTATGTATAAGATACTTATTCTTGACTTTGGGCATGCTACATTTCTTACAAGTGATTCTGGTTCTTCTGCTGTAGGTGATATACTACTAGAAAAAATCCCAAGAACTGTTTTGCTTTTCACTACAGCTACAATAATCATTTCTATACTTGGAATATTTTTGGGCGCATTGTCAGCTAGTAAAGTTGGTTCAGTAGTTGATCGAATAACCTCAATGTTTGCAGTAGTCAGCAGTAGTTTTCCTGTGTGGTGGATAGGTATGCTTATGATCTTTTTGTTTGCATTTACATATCATATATTTCCTGCAAGGGCAACCCCGTCAATACTTCCAACTGAACCAGGTTATATCATTGCATTACTTTACCATATGGCACTACCATTAATTACAATTGTAATGATTGGATTTGGAGCATGGGCATACCTTGTACGCAATTTTATGGTAGGAACTATGCAAGAAGATTTCATAGCTGCAAAGAAGGCTATAGGTATCAATAAAAATAAGATTGTATACAAACATGCATTAAAAAATGCCGCACCTCCAATCATCACCATTCTGGCATTAAGCCTTTCAGGATCATTAGGTGGTGCAATAATTACTGAGGCAGTGTTTGATTGGCCAGGTATGGGACGCCTTTATTTTGAAGCAATCAGTGTTATGGATTTACCAGTTATCATTGGTGCAACATATGTGTTGACTGTATTATTTTTAATCAGTATTTTTGTCGCAGATTTGCTTTATGGTTATTTTGATCCAAGGGTGAAAACAGAATGAGTAGTATAGGTTCATCAGAACTCAAGCGAGAATTTATCAAAAGCAAAACTGGTCTTATTGGCATTGGAATTTTATCTGGTCTTTTTATCCTGTCATTAATAGCTGCTACAGCAATCCCGATTGATACTTTCAAGCAATGGAATAATCCTAACAATTGGATTTCATATCCAAAAGCAACAATGCCTATATGGGTAAACTATTTTCTAGAAGACAAAATTCCTGAACACATTATAATTGAAAACCCGTCAACAATAACTAAAAAAGATGTTATATCAGTAACATCTCATCAATTTGCTATAGAATACACGTATGATGATTTTCCAAATGATTTTATTTATGAGTTTAGTGTAGAATACACTGATTCTCCACTACTGCAGATTTCTGTAATAAGACCAGATCAAAATGAAATGCTTCTCTTATCTACTTCACTGCCATATTCTGATGAAAAAGTTATCCATCATGAAAGAATTTTTTCAACTGATGACAGTATTAAAAAAAATGCTCAAATAGAATCTGCTAAAATGAAACTATTCAGAGATGGTGTGTCAAGCGAGGATTTGATCTTTGCTGATAAATATGGTCATGTACTGAAAGGAAATTATTTATTTTTAGTAAATCTTTACGGCATTGAAGATTATACAAAAATTATTGATTCCAAGTTAATTCTTGGCGGGAAAGCATTTGGAATAATGGGAACTGATGAATTACGCAGAGATCTGATAGTTGGTCTTCTATGGGGAACTCCATTGGCATTATTAATTGGAATTTCTGTAGCAGTAGGATCTGTAATAGTAGGACTGATCTATGGAGTATACGCTGGCTTTAAGGGAAGAAAAACTGATGAGACTCTGATGAGATTTAATGATATAATATATGCACTTCCTGCACTTCCATTTTTGATAATACTGGCAGTAACCATTAGTAATAGTATATTTATGATGATTGGATTCCTAATGATCTTCAGCTGGGTTGGGATTGCAAAGGTTTCACGAAGTATGTCACTCCAAATTAAAACAAGACAGTACATTGAGGCGTCGAAAATTATGGGGCAAAAAGACTCTAAAATAATTTT
>ENA-UPTF01000470-UPTF01000470.1-marine-metagenome-genome-assembly--contig:-NODE-470-length-28676-cov-3.988251_pt1 | contig 28676 bp, 29 predicted proteins | sample MGYA00238166_ERZ767019 | MGnify/ENA primary metagenome ERZ767019 (study PRJEB28930, sample SAMN06266391) | marine metagenome | isolation source: Sea water from 250 m depth | place: Atlantic Ocean | study... | reverse complement strand
GCTCGGTCGCTCCGGAGACCTGGCCTTTGCGTTGTTGCGTAGAATGAAATTCCTGCGCGGCAGCCCTTTGGATTTGTTTGGCAATACTGCCCATCGCAAGATGGAACGGGCACTAACGGATGAATATCTGGACATGATCGAAACTCTGATAGTTGACCTACGTCCCGAGACCTATGACAAAGCCGTGGCGGTGGCCGAATTGCCCGACATAATTCGCGGATACGAGGGTGTGAAAGAAGCCAACGTGGAGAAATTCAGGCAGGCCGCACAAGAGTTGCTTGGGTGAAAGAAACTGGTTCCCTCAGTCGATAGGTTCTAGTAGTCGGGTGAAGGCGATCTTGAGTTTCTCAAGCCGTCCAACTTTCGCCGCGTGACAAGTCGCTTTTTGGCGGGGCCAGTCATGACATTCGGAGCGAATAGATGTGGTTATGACTGTGTGAAGCTGGTGTGAAACGACCAGACTGGACACATGAACCGCCCTGAGCTTGATGTTGCTGAATCGGTGCTCGACCTCATTGGGAACACGCCGATGGTGCGTCTACCTCAAGTTGGCGCGGGGCTGCCCTGTTCGGTGGTCGCGAAACTAGAAACGACGAATCCAGGCGGCAGTTCCAAAGATCGTCCGGCGATCACGATGATCAATGAAGCGGAGAAAGCTGGGCTCCTGAAGCCGGGTGGAACCATCATCGAACCAACTTCTGGCAACACCGGAGTTGGTCTCGCCATCGTCGCTGCTCAGCGCGGATACAAATGCATATTTGTTATGACCGACAAAGTCAGTAGTGAAAAAGTGAGCCTGCTCGAAGCGTACGGCGCCGAAGTCATTGTGTGTCCGGTCGCGGTTGAACCAGATGACCCGAGCTCCTATTACTCAACAGCGGAACGCCTAGTAAATGAAGTTCCCAACGCCTATCGACCAAACCAGTATCACAACCCCGCAAACCCCAAAGCTCACTATGAATCAACCGGTCCTGAAATATGGGGACAGACTAAGGGCAGGGTCACTCATTTTGTTGCTGGAGCGGGAACCGGCGGCACTATCACAGGGGTGGGAAGGTTCCTCAAAGAACAAAGTTCGACAGTGCAGATCATCGCCGCTGATCCTGAGCATTCGGTCTTTTCCGGAGGGGACGGACGGCCGTACCTTGTTGAAGGAGTAGGTGAAGACTTTTGGCCCGACACCTACGACCCCGAGGTAGTGGACCGAACAATTGCGATTAGTGACGCTGAATCTTTTGCGATGGCTCATCGGGTTACCAAAGAAGAAGGCATTCTCATCGGTGGATCAGGCGGTACCGCAGTGGCCGCGGCGCTGCGAGTAGCCGAAGGTCTCACAGCTGACGATCTGGTAGTAGTCCTCATTCCAGATAGCGGCCGAGGTTACTTGACGAAAGTCTTCGACAAAGAGTGGATGGCCAATATGGGCTTTACCGACCAGGACGGCCTCACAGTGGCTGACGTTGTTGGGGCTAGACCTGACGACAAATTGGAACTTACCTATGTCAACCCCCAAACAACCGTCCGAGAGGCCATTGAAACTATGCGCGGATGCGGTGTCTCGCGTATTCCTGTAGCAAAGGGCGAGATGCCCATATCTGCAGCCGAGGTGTTCGGTTCGGTATCGGAAGAATCGCTGAGAGAAAAATCCTTCGAGGCACAGGGGATTCTCGACCGTTCGGTCGAGGAGCTAATGGACCCACCCTTGCCAATCGTTGGCATCGGCGAAACCGTGGCCGTCGTTGCGCAACAAATGGAGAATTCCCCAATACTCCTAGTGCTCGATGCAGGGAAGCCGCGTACTTTGTTGACTCACGCAGAGCTACTGCAATTTGGTTCTAACGACCCTCAGGAGGTTCGATCGAAATGATGGGCGGCGACCCTCTCCTCTCAGGCTTTGAGGACCCGGACGAATATGGATTCGAAACCCGCGCCATCAGAGCGGGACAACCCCATGACCAGCGAACTGGGGGAGTAGTCACGCCAATAGCATTGTCGACCACCTTCGCTCAGGAAGCTCCTGGTTCCCCCAAACATGGCTACGAGTACTCGAGAACCGGAAACCCCACCCGGCACGCATATGAAGCATGCGTCGCTTCGCTTGAAAGGGCTCAATATGGGTTCGCCTTTGCCAGCGGTCTTGCCGCAGAAGACGCGCTGCTTCGTCAACTGAATCCAGGTTCGCAAATCTTGCTTGGTAACGACGCTTACGGGGGTACCTTCCGTCTCATCGACCAGGTCCATGGAAAAAAATCCGGCGTGGGTAACGCAGCCGTGGACCTCACCAAACCTGATCAAATTAAGGACGTGTGGAACCCTGATTGTCGGATGGTTTGGCTTGAGACCCCAAGCAATCCCATGCTCTCGATCTTCGATATCCAGGAAATTTCAGACGTTGTTCACGAATTAGGAGGGCTGGTCATCGTCGACAACACGTTTGCGACCCCCTACCTACAACAACCGTTAACTCTGGGAGCGGACGCGGTAGTGCACTCCGCCACAAAATACATAGGTGGACACAGCGACGTCGTTGGTGGATTCGTTGCTACCAATCATGACGCGCTGGCCGAAGATTTGGTGTTCCTCCAGAATGCTGTGGGAGCCATCCCCAGTCCGTTTGACTGCTACTTAGCGTTGCGGGGAGTAAAGACCTTGGCGGTTCGAATGGATCGACACTGCGAAAACGCCAGGAGCGTGGCATCTCTTCTCAGCGAACATGCGGCGGTGAGTCAAGTGCTGTATCCGGGATTCAGAAATCACCCAGGGCATGAGGTCGCCTCAAAACAAATGTCTGACTTTGGCGGGATGGTGAGTTTCCGTCTAGTCGGCGGACGAGCCGCAGCGGAGCGTGTCGTAACCGGTACCCAGATCTTTACCCTCGCTGAGTCGCTGGGCGCAGTTGAATCGTTGATCGAACATCCCGGCGTGATGACTCACCTGTCGGTGGCAGGTTCGGCCCTAGAGGTACCCGAAGATCTTGTTCGCATCTCGGTAGGGATCGAATCGACGAATGATCTTGTCGACGACCTTACCCAAGCTCTCGATCTGGTGCTATAGCGGCTCCGAGTGAACGAAAAACAGTTCACACTCCCGTAACACGAAGGAAACTGCTCGCTGATTCTGGTTGCCTAATGTCTTTCGGAAGCGGGAAATTGGTCCCCGCGCGGAAGGATAAGCGGATGGAAGGCAATACTGCCTGGATCTTGACGTCAGCTGCTCTGGTGCTCTTTATGGTGCCGGGGCTCGCTCTCTTTTATGGAGGGATGGTCAGGGCCAAAAACGCACTCAACATGTTGAACATGAACATGTGGTGTCTGGGAATTGTGCCCGTCGTGTGGGTATTACTGGGTTGGAGCCTCGCGTCGGGAGCGAGTGGTCGCTGGTGGCTAGGCGACTTGAGCGTAGTGGGATTGAAGGGAGTCCACGATGTCGAGAGTCTGGCAAGTTTTGGCTTCCTTATGACCTTCGCATGCATCACCCCGGCCCTCATCTCAGGTGCAGTTGCGGACAGGATGAAGTTCTCGGCTTGGATGGTCTTCGTACCAATCTGGTCATTGGTTGTCTATGCCCCCGTTGTTTATTGGATCTACGGTGCCGACGGGTGGATCTTCAATCTTCCCGCGCACGACTTCGCAGGTGGTACAGCCATCCACGTCAACGCAGGTGCCGCAGCATTGGCACTAGCGATTGTTCTAGGAAAGAGATCGGGCTGGCCGCAGAATCGACCAGCCCCTCACAACGTGCCGTTCGTCATGCTCGGCGCGGGCATCCTTTGGTTTGGATGGTTCGGTTTCAACGCAGGCTCAGCGCTCGCGGCAAACGGTACCGCGGCTCAAGCCTTCGTAAATACCTTCATAGCGGCGGCTGCGGGCATGGTGGCCTGGATGCTTGTCGAATTAGCCAAGACAGGTAAAGCGAGCACTATCGGAATGGCATCAGGAGTTGTCGCGGCGTTGGTCGCTATCACCCCAGCCGCCGGTTTCGTGGGCTCGATGCACTCACTCGTGTTCGGAGCAGCCGCGGGTGCGATCTGTTTCTTCGCGATCGAGGCAAAATTCCGCTTCGGCTTCGACGACAGTCTTGACGTGGTAGGTATCCACCTCGTCGGAGGTGCTGTTGGTGGGATCTTGCTTGGCTTTATGGCCGACTCGTCAGCTGTGCCTGGGGGTGACTTCATTGACGGGGTCTTCTTCGGTGGCGGCGTCTTGCTGTGGAATCAGATCCTCTCAATCGTGGTTGTATGTGCCTTCTCGTTCGCAGCGACCTACATCATTGCCAAGGTCCTGGACAAGGTCATGGGTTTGAGAGTCTCCGAAAGTACCGAGATGGCCGGACTCGATGCCAGTGACCATGGCGAAGCCGCATACGTGATTGAGGGATAGCACAACAGTTCGCTACCCAGACCCCCCTTTGATCGTCCGTGTCGGAACGGGTGAGCCTGCGCCGGTCACAACCGGCGCAGGCTTGCTACGTTGCATCACGTGACAACAGAAGCTGACGGTCCACAGCAGTTCGCTCAACATCGCTGGCAGCGAACGCCGGACTCCACCGAAATCATCCTTCTCCGCCACGGAGCGTCCCAACCCTTTGTGCCGGGGCAACCATTTCCCTTGATTGACGGCCAAGGTGACCCGGAATTATCGACGGTTGGATTAACTCAGGCACAGAAGTCGGCTGATCGTTTGAAGCGAGAACCCATCGATGCGCTGTATGCGACAAGTATGCGACGCACCCAGCAGACCGTTGACCCGCTAGCAAAGTTGCTTGAACTCGACGTCGCGATCGAACCGGATCTTCGCGAAATTCATTTAGGGGAATGGGAAGGTGGATTACTCCGACAAAAAGCTGCGGAGAATCACCCCACATATCAAAGAATGCTCCGCGAGGAACGATGGGACGCGATTCCCGGAGCCGAGACGAATGAGGGCTTCGGTAATCGTTGCGTTAACGCGCTCGAGAGAATTGCTGAGCGCCATGCGGGCCAGTTGGTGCTGTGCACGGTGCACGGAGGAGTGATTGGCACGAGCTTGGCGCGAATCGCCGGATCGCGTCCGTTCGCATTCGGCGGCGCGGACAACTGTTCAGTCAGTCAAATCGTTTGGACTGACGGTCAATGGACTATTCGACGTTTCAACGACAGCAGCCATCTGTTCGAACAGCTCCACCATGCTTAAGTCGAACCCTCTTTGAGTCCGGCAGGCCTAGGCACTTGCGAAGAAAGCCCCCAACGCCGATGTGAGAAGTTGTGGATCAGCCGATCCGCCCATCTCCCGAGCGGAATGCATTGATAATTGGGCACTGCCAACGTCGACTACCGACATTCCCAACTGGGCCGCTGTTAATGGGCCAATCGTGGTGCCGCATGGCAGATCGGTTCTGTGCGCGTAGTGCTGAAAAGGGACCCCTGCAACACGACAGGCGGATTGAAACAGCGCGTTGCTTTCTGCATCAGTCGCGTAGCGAACATTGGCGTTGAGTTTGATGACTGGACCGCCGTTCAGCACAACACGGTGTTCCGGCTCGTGGCGGTCGACATAGTTGGGGTGGACGGCATGAGCTCCGTCTGCGGAAACACACCACGACCTCGCCAAAGCTCGAAGGTATTGGGTCCGGGTTACTGATCGCGAGTTCGCCAGGCGTTCCAGAGCATTGGAAAGCATCGGTCCCCGAGCGCCGGTGGAAGATTCACTTCCAATTTCTTCGTGGTCGAATAACACCACGACGGCGATCGTGTCGTCAGGAGGAGTTTCAAGTTCTCGTAAAGCTTCAACCGCGGCGTGACAAGAGGCAAGGTTGTCGATGCGCGGTGCCGCGTAAAACTCACCGTCGCGTCCCAAAACCGTCGAGGCGGTGACGTCATGACACATGACATCCCAAGAGTTGACACTTGATGCTTCGACGCCCAACTCCTGAGCGATAAACGACCTAAACCCATCTTCATCAACATCACCCAAACCCCAAATCGGTGAAAGATGTGACTGGCGGTCCAACGTCAACCCCTCATTCACTTCTCGGTCGAGATGGATAGCCAGTTGCGCAACTCGAAGTACCGGGCGATCGACTTTTAACAACAAGGTTTCTCGGGAGACGCCATCCCGCACCACCACCCGCCCAGAAAGGCCTAAGTCTCGATCCAGCCACGAGTTCAGGAGAGCACCTCCGTAAACTTCTACGCCCAATTGCCGGTAGCCGACACTTCCCCTGTCGGGATTTGGTTTAACTCTCAGGTTTGGGCTGTCGGTGTGAGCCCCAACTAAACGAAACTCAAGCTTGTCTGGATCGATTCGGTTACCGAAAGCTGCGGCGATAACAACGCCACCCCAACAGATAACCATCCGATCGGTATCACTCCAAAGTTCATCGGTGGCGAACTTTGTGAAGCCTGAATCAACCAAGTTTGTGGATGCATTTTGTGCCGCGTGGTACGGCGACGGCGAAGCGTCGATCCACGCCAAGAGTCTTTCCAGCACTGAACTAGACATTTGACACCTCAGAAGTTCGAAAATTCTGTAATGACTTCATCGCCGAATTTGGCGAAATGTGATGGCTCCATAGGGGGCACAATCATGCGGCTCACGCCGATCGCAGCTAACTGTTCAACAAATTCTGGTGTAGTAGGTCCCCCGGCGGTGAACTCGAGAGACGATGGATCTCTCCCGTACTGTTCGGCGCTGCGGCGAGCATGATCGAATAGTTCAGAAAGTTCCTCCGGTCGGCCTCGTCCGGGGAAGAACCCATCACCAAATTGACCAGCACGGCGTGCAGCTCTTTTGCTGTGTCCACCGACAATGATTGGTACGTGTCGGTCCACCGGTTGAGGACGACTGTAAACCTCGTTGAAGTTAATGAAATCGCCATTGAAACTGGCTCTTTCATCACTCCATGCCGTTCTCATCGCCTGGAGATATTCGTCTGTACGGTCGCCCCTGCGTTCAAATGGAACCCCCAGAGCATCAAACTCTTCCTCTAACCACCCCGAACCGATTCCGAGAATCATGCGACCCTTGGAGAGTCGGTCGAGGGTAGCGACGGCTTTAGCAGTGACCAACGGATTTCGCTGAGGCAGGATCATGACACCAGTGCCGAGGCGAATGTTCTCGGTGGCGGCGGCCACATAAGACAGCCAGATCAATGGATCGGGAATATCGAAATCTTCCCTGCCGCCGGGCATTCGTCCGTCTTTCGCGTAGGGGTATTGGGAGGTATATCCCGCGGGCACAACGACATGTTCGACCGTCCAAATTGACTCGCAGCCGGCCGCTTCAGCAGCCTGGGCTAGTTCCACGGCCGCGTCCGGTTCAACAAAAGGACCAGTGTTGGCAAACATCACTCCAAATTTCATGTGCTGACCCTAGTGGTCTGCAACGTTTTGGGCTCTACGGTGCAAGGGTGCTTACGAATGCCGCGAGAAATCCGGTGCCTCCTGTAGCGGTTGCTTTCATCACCGCGAATAGCATTTTGTTCGTATTCACTCACGACATGACGCGCATCGGAGATACCTCGTTACGGCGAAACGCTCTGGTGGAGTGGGCAACTTATGGTTTCCCGATCTCGGAAGTGGGGGAGTGGTGGCGTCTCGCTACCGGAGCTTTCCTCCATGCAGATATCCGTCATCTTCTCTTGAACCTGATCATGTTTTTCCTGTTGGGGAAGAGGTTAGAGAGGCAACTGGGTTCGCTTCTGTTTGGAGCTACCTGTCTGACCTCAATGTTGTGGGCCTCAGCTGGTGCTCTCATAGCCTCGCCCAACACTGCGGTGGTAGGCGCGTCAGGGATTGTCTACGGAATTATGGCTTCCGTTTACGTAGTCGAGCGGTTAAGCGGTGGTGACCCGTGGAGTGAGGGTTTTGGGACTTTAATCGTAATTAACGTCGTTCTTTCCTTCATCATCCCAGGTATCTCGATAGGAGGACACCTTGGGGGCCTTGTGGGTGGCTTCTTAGCGGGATGGGCTGCAGGAGACCTGCGACGACGCTCACCAATTCGTCTTTGGGCGACAATGCCGTTGCTTGGAATATGCGGATTTGCTTTCGGACTGGTGGCGGCGGCCACGTGGATAGACCCCTTTTTTTAAACCAGTAAGCCGTCTGAGGCAATCGTCCAGACGGGGGGACTTTGTGGACGTGCAGATGGGAGCTACCAGTTGCCAATAACGGGTTGCACATATCGCATATTTTCTGGCCAATGGTCGTCCCAAGGAAAAGCACCTGTGCGGTCAGGCCAAACGAATTGACGAACGCGCCACGTCTGGTCACCGTAAATCAGCGGCAGCGCGGGGAAATACTCACTGAATTGAGCGACTTCGACGTCAAGAAGAACGCTAATAAGGTTGTTGTCAAGAAGACCATCGAAAAGTTCGCCCGTAGGTAACGGTCCGCCAAGACGAAGGCGATTGACGATCAAATCGAGTAATCCACGAGCAGCAACCGGCGCAAGACCAAAGATGACTATCTCGGGATGTCCAATGAGCGCTTCGAGACCGAATGTGTAGGAGTAGGCCGCGCGAAGCTGTTCTCGATCAGAGGGAGCGACTGGCTCGATGCCCCATCCGTGGGTTTCGAGCATCCACTGAAGCTTCTCATCATGTTCCATCGGCTCGTAGGTTGGTTCGGTCACAATGAAACTCCTCTCTGCCTACCTAGGGGACGTCCGCTCGCCGCCGCTTACGGCGATAGCAAGCATCACCGCGCCGATTCCCAAGCACTCTGGGGCGCTGGGTGATTGACCCAAAGCGAGGAGCCCGATGATTGCCGCTGTCACCGGTAACAAAGCCTGCAACAAAGCAAATCTTGCCCTGGCAATTTTCTTCATGACGACCTGGTCAATGCCGTAGGGAATGATGTTGGACAGCAGGCTTGTAGCGAGAGCGAGACCTAAAAGACTGGGACTCATCAGTGCTGGCCCGACGCCACCAATCCCGAAGGGGCTAATCACAAACGCCCCCATCAACATGCCTACCCCCAAACCGTCCACAGCGGGGCCATGTTGAGCTACGCGGTGACCTAGCACGATATAACCAGCCCACATAGCTCCGGCAAGAAGAGCGAACACCACGCCGAGCAGCGTGCCGTCATTCTGTACCCCGACCAAAATGAGAACTCCCGAGGTGGCCAGAATCAGAGCGAATGCGGACCTCACATTTCTCGCACCAATTGCTGCTATGGCGATAGGACCGAGGAATTCGATTGCGACGGCATTTCCGAGTGGGAGCCGGTCCATCGCCAAATAAATCAACAAATTCATCAAAGCTAGGACAACGCCGAAAGCGCCGGCCCACAAGAGGTCCTGCTTGCTCCAAGCGCGTCGCCACGATCTGCGGAACCCTATTATTACAAGGCTTGCTCCCAACACTCGGAGTAGCGCAACGCTCGCGGGGGCTACCTGGTCGAAAAGGCCGACGGCGGTAGCCGCCCCGAGGTATTGCGAAATCCCTCCCACTACGAAAAGAGCCTCCGGCGAGGTTCGTCTCATACTTGACATTAAATGTCCACCGTCGTGCCGAGCCCGAGTCGCTGGGCCGCCTCTAGAACTGAGGAAGACGCCACAGCGTCCTGACAGGCGACCCCAACCGATTTGAACACCGTCAATTCGTTCTGGCTTGAACGCCCCGGATGACGACCTAGGACGACCTCACCCAGTTCCGTCACATCAGCGACTTGGATTAATCCGTCGTCTCGCGCGGCGATCACTTCCCCTGCTTCTGCCCAACATGCTTCGGTGTCGTCGATGAAAATTGAGGCACTCCCCAAGAGCGCAGGGTCTATTTCGACCATCGAAGGTTGAAAGGACCCGATCCCCACAATGTGCGCTCCTGCTTTCACAGATTCGCGAGAAAATGTCGGTGACGTAGCAGTAGTTGCGGTCCAGACGATGTCGGCGTCTGAGACTGCATCATCGGGGTTTTCGACCACTTGAATATCGGGGCACCACTCTTTTTCTGAGAGCAGGCCGGCGAGTCTTTGAGCGTTTCCCTTTGTCGGGCTGAATAGTCGAACGACTTCGATCTCCCGCGCACAACAGGCGGCCTCTATGCCTGCTCGCGCCTGGACGCCACTTCCCAACATGGCCAGCGACCGGCTTTCTTCACGAGCCAACAATTCCACCGATGCTCCGCCGCCGGCCGCTGTGCGGATAGCCGTAAGTTGGCGCCCGTCGATTAAGGCCACAGGAGTTCCTGTCGATGCGTCAAAAACTTGGACGATCGCTTGGATCACGGGCAGTTTTAGTTGTTCGTTGTTCGGAGAGAAGGTCACCGATTTCAGAGCTAGCTCTGAAAATCCCTTGATATGGACTGGCATGAAGATAGCGAGATTCGAAGTCGCACCTAATTGCATTACCGTTCGTTGAGGCATGTCAGCGTCGCCATTAGTGCATGCGGCGTACGCATGATGCATCCCAGCAATAGCAGCTTTCATAGGGAGACATTTGGTGACGTCTTCTGCAGAAAGAACAAGCATGAGAAATTTACTTACGCGAACTCGAGTAGTTGATCGAAGAGACCGATCGCTTCGTCTAAGACCGAAAGTAAATTGGGTGGCACGTCTCGGGAAGACGGAAGGCGACGATCGAACCCTGTCGAATTATGAACATTGTGGTACCAAAAAGGAGCCCAAACTCCGTCTTCAGGTTTGGGGCCAGGAGCCCAAGACAACATTGAGCTATCACGTTTGATGCCGAGTCGTTCACACAAATGGTTCAGCGAAACTTCGGGATCATCCAAAAGGGATCCCGAATCAATGACGACCGGATGCTCACCGTGCTTGATAATGCTTTGAAGCAACCGAACTTGGTTTTCTAGGCCTGTGTCAGCCAGTGTCGCATCGGGGAGTTGGACCGCGAGGGACGGCAGCATGTCTCTTGGGTCGCGGGTCAAAAGAATGTTTGTCGAAGCGGCCAAAAAGTTTTCGTCGAGGTCGATGAGATGATGAGCCATCTGCTTAAAAAAAACGATGGGGGTGTCGTACTCGCCCAACAAAATATCGCGTACGACAACGTCTCCGTCAGAATTTTGAGATGCAAGGACTTGATCGCGTCCGGGGTGATCTCGGCCCGTAACTCGTAAATAGTGAGCGTAGAGGGGTTCATCTACGACAGTTGTGTCGCATCGCTCGCGGAACGAATACATCATCGCTGTTGAAACGTTTCGAGGCCCAGACCAACAGTTAATTCGCTCGGTCACGATTCGACATCCGCCTCTACAGCTGCCGTGTACAACTCTCGTAGCTGGCGGGTCATCGGACCTTCGCTGCCTGTTCCGATGATGCGTCCGTCTACCTCGGTGACCGGAGTAAGCCCACCAAAGGTTCCGGTAACGAAGGCCTCAGATGAGGAGTAAACATCGGTGAGGGAGAAAGATCGTTCTGCCGTGGGAATATTGTTCAACCGAGCCACCTCCAACACCGCCTGCCTCGTGATGCCGTTCAGGTTGTAGTGGCCAGAAGATGTCAGTAATTTCCCGTTGCTGACGCAGAAGAAGTTAGTTGCGTTGCACGTCGCGACAGCTCCCGTTGGATCGAGCATAAGAGCCTCGTCGGCCCCTGCTTTGTTCGCTTGAATTAAGGCGATGACTTCGTGAAGTTTTGAGTGACAATTCAATCTCTGGTCGAGAATGTCAGGCCCTGGCCGTCTCACAGTTGCGGTAAACAACGTTATGCCGTTTCTCTGCACCTCAGGGTCGGCCGTTTTGTGCTCAGCGATGATCACGATGTTGGGACCGCCAACGCAATTTGAAGGGTGCTGTGATGGTGTGGATTTGTCGCCCCTGGTCACCATGAGACGGACGTGAACGCCATCGGTCATGGAGTTGCGCTCCACCGTCCGCCTAAGAGCGGCGGAAAGTTCCTTGCGTTTAAGTCCGATCTCCAAATCGATAGCAGCCGCTCCAGCGAAGAGCCGATCTAGATGGCGATCCAGAAAGACAAATTTTCCTTTATGGAGACGTATGCCCTCCCAAATCCCATCACCAACGAGAAACCCGCTGTCGAACACCGAAATCTTGGCTTCATGGCGTGGGAAAAATTCGCCGTTAATCCAAATCTCGATTTTGTCGTTGCGATCGTCGGTGACGGCGCTGTGCGTAGTGCGCTTCATCGTCGAGAGGCTAGTCACCGCAAAGCGCCTCTGAAGAGGCTCTAAAGGTGGCGGGTCGTCATGTTAGGTCGTTGGGGCATAGACTCCCAAGGGTTCAGGGCGTCGTCGTCATAAAGTCAAGCGGATGGAACGGCTTCGAGCGCCACATTGTTACGCCCAGGGAGGGTGCATTCATGAAGTTTAAGTATCTGCGACTGCTAGGTGTGTTATTCGCCTTTGCCATAGTCGCCGCCGCTTGCGGGTCCGACGATGATTCTGGTTCATCGGGCCCCGCTTCCGGGGACAGCTTGGGTGATGGTTCTCTTGGAACTGTCACCGTTGAGGCTGGCGAAGACATCCAGATTCGTTCGTTGAACGCAATTACTGGTGACGTCGCATTCCTCGGTATTCCAAACCAGCGCGGAGTCGAGCAAGCTATTGCCGACTTTGGCGATATTCACGGCTTTAGCGTGACTATCGGTACAGGTCTAGACGATCTCTGTTCAGCAGACGGTGGTCAGGCCGCAGCTCAAACCATCGTCGCGGATGACGACGTTGTTGGCGTTATCGGCACCTCGTGTTCTGGAGCCGCTACCGCTGCTTCGCCGTTGATTAGCGCGGCGGGCATGGTCATGATCAGCCCGTCGAACACCTCGCCGGCCTTGACGTCAGACCTAGCGGGAACAGCCGGTGACAATTACCACGCAGGCTATTACCGCACCGCGCACAACGACCTGTTCCAAGGTGCCGCCATGGCGAAGTTCGTATATGAGGACCTTGGCGTTAGCGCTGCTGCCGCGATTCACGACGGCGACCCGTACACCCAGGGTTTGGCTCAAGCGTTCGCCGATGCCTTTGAAGGTCTCGGTGGCACCGTCACTGGCTTTACTGGCGTCAACAAAGAAGACACCGATATGGTGCCGGTTCTGACCGAGATAGCTGCTGGTTCGCCTGGAGCGCTCTTCTTCCCGATCTTCCAGCCAGCCGGTGACATGGTTGCCGATCAGGCTCCGGGAGTATCGGGTCTTGAGGGCACGATATTGCTTGGTGCTGACGGTCTGCAGGTTCAGAGCTTCATGGAACTGCCTCAAGCTGATGGTATGTACCTGTCAGGTCCTGACCTTCGGTATGGGGACAACACGAACCAAAGTACCGGCGTGACAGCAGCCGACTTCCTCGCCGACTACGAGGCGAATAACGGAAACGCTCCCGAGGCTCCTTTCTGGGCGCACTCCTACGATGCCACCACCATTCTGTTGGAGGCCATCAAGGCTGCGTCACATGTGGACGGCGATGATCTTGTTGTCGACCGAGCTGGTGTCCGCGAATACTTGGACAACCTGTCGGGCTATGAGGGCATCATCGGAACCTTGTCTTGCGACGACTTCGGTGACTGTGGCGCGGCACGCATCACAGTTGTTCAGAACAACTCAGCAGACTTCCAGGGTTCACTCGAGAACGTAGTGTTCGAGTTCGCCCCCTAATCCATCACCCTTTGATGGGTAAAGCTGATCGGCGCACTTGGGCCGTCAGTTATTCCTGAATCAACATCGGCCCCGATTCGGCATCCAGCCGGGTCGGGGCCGAGTGTCGGGTGTGGACTTTGTGAACTTGATACAGCGCCCCGATGCACATCTAGTTATGGAACGAATGTGACGACGACGTACGACGCCAAACCTGCATCTCGAGTGTTGTGGGTTGACCGCTTCCTCACGCTTATCAGATTCGTGTTCATCTTCGTGATATCGGTTGGGCTGCTGGCCTTTATCGCTCAGCAGATCAACCCCCAGAATCCATTTGCTCAGTGGATCAATCCTGACGCAACCGGGTTAACCGCGCCGCAATTCAAAGGACTATTGGTCACAGGGCTCGCTCAAGGCGCAATGTATGGACTGATCGCGTTGGGATACTCGATGGTTTACGGCGTGCTGGGCTTCATCAATTTCGCGCACGGAGAAGTGTTCATGGTGGGGGCTATGTCCGGGATGATCACCTCGAACAAGCTTGCTGACGCGGGCCTATGGGAGGACGCGTTTCTCTTCTCGCTACTTTTCGTCGTGGTGTCATCGATCGTGCTATCGACGGCTACGGCGGTGATCATGGAACGGATCGCTTACCGTCCCTTGCGCGGCTCCCCCCGTCTTATTCCACTGATCACTTCGATCGGGGTCTCATTTTTTCTCCAAAACCTGTCTGTAGTTCTTCTCGGTCCCGGGGCGAAGTCCTATCCGGCATTGCCCAGCTGGCTTTCACAAAAACGGTCGCTTCTTGGCTTTGACATCGAAGGAACCAAACTTGTTGTTTTGGTGACAGCCGCCGTGTCCATGGCCGGTCTCTGGTTTCTCGTAGAACGAACCAAAACCGGTCGAGCAATGCGAGCGGTTGCAGAAGACAAAGAAATAGCCGCTCTGATGGGCATCGATGTCAACCGAACGATCGTGACCACCTTTGCAGTGGGCGGCGCCATGGCAGGAGTCGCAGGAATCTTGTGGGGAATCTTGTTCCGCAGCGTGATCCACACAACGGGATTTTTACCTGGCATCAAAGCGTTCAGCGCGGCCGTGGTTGGAGGTATCGGCAATCTCGGTGGAGCAATGGCAGGAGGTCTCTCTCTCGGAGCTGCGGAGGCAACCGCACCTCTGTTGCTGCTCGAGCCACTTGGAGTCGATGGCGTTTCACAGCTGCGTGACGCAGTCGCGTTCGCCGTTCTCATCTTCGTCCTATTGGTGCGACCGAGCGGGCTTTTTGGTGAACGACTGTCGGAAGAAGAGCGGGCATGACGGCAACATCGAACAATGCCTCGACCATTGAAGCCCCGGGGCTCGACTGGCGTCGACAAATAAGATTTTCCGCGATCGGTGCTTTGAGCTGTGCATTCATAGCGTTGGCCGGCATGCCAGTCGGGTTGAACGGAAGGAGCATCATCCAGCCCGTGTTGAGCATGGGATACCTGTCACTTCTCTGGGTGCCCTTTGTATTGGCGAGCCTTGCAGGAAGTCAGGTTGTCCTTGAGGGCATGACTGAACGAGAAAGAGATTCGAAAGATCTAGCTGCAGGAGCATTGGTCGGATTGGGCTGCGCCCTGGGTCTGGCTGTGTTGATGATCCTGGTGCAAAACTTCAACCTTCGAGATCCCCTCGTTAACTGGAGCCCTCAACTTCTCGATCTACTTTCATTTGGTCGTTCGACGACATTAGGCGTACTGCTTTGGACCGCTCTCGGCACCATATTCGGAGTACTCGGAGGGGCGATGCACGTAGTCCCGGGAGGGATGCGCCGCAAAACGCTCACTGTCGCGCTCTCAGTGCTCACCGTTTCGGTGCTCGAAACCTTTCTCACCGATCTACTCGAAGGATTCGGATTGGAGGTCTTCACCGACTTCATTTATTACAAACGCGGTGGACTTGAAGTCGCCGGTGCGCTCCTGGTCGCTGTACTTGCAATCGCGATTCCGCTACTGGTAGGCACCCGAATAACCGCAGTGCGTACCCGCGTCCAGGAAATGCCGGCTTCCGAACGAAGCCGAGTCAACCTGGTTCTCCTAGCTGTGAGTGCGGCACTACTACTGGTGCTCCCGTTCTTCCTTGGCAAAATAACCAACGAACTCCTCGCCAATGTCGGCCTCTTTGTCCTGTTGGCCTTAGGTCTCAATGTTGTGGTGGGGCTAGCGGGAATCCTCGACCTCGGGTACGTAGCCTTCTTCGCAGTTGGCGGTTACACCACGGCCGTGCTCACTTCCCCCAACTCACCGGGATTCTCCCCTCAATTACCCTGGCCGGTGGCGTTAATCGTTGTCATCACCCTCACTGGCATAGTTGGGCTGTTCATTGGCGCGCCCGTGATCCGTATGCGCGGCGACTATCTAGCCATCGTCACGCTCGGTTTTGGTGAGATCATTCGATTGTTGTTTTTGAGCGACTGGTTATCCGGTTGGTTTGGCGGCGCTCAAGGAATCACCAACATCCCCGGCGTTGACGTCGGCATAGGGGTAGTAAAAGGCACCGACCCGCGATCAGTCTTCTTACTGGTGTTGGTGTTCTGTGCGATAGCGATCTACATCTCGTGGCGCCTTGAGCATTCGAGACTCGGACGTGCCTGGATGGCGATAAGGGAAGACGAAGATGTCGCTGAGGCCATGGGCGTCAATACGACAAACACTAAGCTGATGGCCTTCGTTGTTGGAGCCGTCCTCGCGAGTTTCGCCGGCGCAATCTTCTCCGCAAAAGTTGGATCGATCTTTCCGACCAGTTTCCTCATGCTCGTGTCAATCATCATCCTTGTGGTGGTCATCGTTGGCGGTATGGGAAACATCGCTGGGGTGATTGTCGGAGCCCTCGTGTTGATAGGTGTTCTAGGCGGACCTAAACAGCCAGGATTGCTCCAAGAATTCAGTCAGTTCAAGCTCCTGATCTACGGGGCCCTACTTGTATGGATGATGTTGAAACGTCCCGAAGGTCTCGTTCCCAACGTGCGTCGTAGCCGGGAGCTACACCAAGAAGAATTCCTCCAAGATGCTTGGCTCCGGGGCGAAATTGATGCAGACGACGAAGAGAACGAATCGTGAATATGCTTCAAATTCTCGATTTGAGTGTCACGTTTGGCGGCTTACACGCCCTCAGAAACTTGGATTTTCAAGTCGAAGAAGGTGAAATTGTCAGCGTCATCGGACCAAATGGGGCTGGTAAAACGACGTTCTTCAACATGATTAGCGGAATGGTCACCCCCACCTCGGGCGACATCATCTTCGAAGGAGAGTCTCTTCTTGGATTAGACCCCAGTCAGGTTACTGAGCGTGGGATAGCCAGAACGTTCCAAAATGTGCGGCTCTTCGCAAACATGACAATTCTGGAAAACGTCATGGTGGCCCAACATTGTCGTACCGACCAACGAGTCTTCGGCGCGCTCTTCCAAACCAAAGCTTTCAAGTCGGAGGAAAAAGCGATTCGACAGTATGGCGAAGAAGTGCTGTCCTTCTTTGGTTCGAGACTGACCGGATATCGCCTTGAACAACCAGCTTCGATGTTGTCGTATGCCAATCGCCGACGACTTGAGATAGCGCGGGCGATGGCGACACGTCCTCGACTGTTGCTTCTTGACGAGCCGGTTGCAGGGATGAACCCTCGAGAATCGGCCGAACTCACAGCTCTCATCGGTCGGCTACGAAGCGAATGGGGCTTCACAATCGTTGTCATCGAACACGATATGAGCGTCGTACGTAACGTTTCGGACCGCGTTGTGGTTCTCGATCACGGTGAAACTATCGCTCAAGGTTCATATGATCATGTCGCAAATGACCCCAAGGTGATAGAAGCCTATTTGGGTCGCCCGGCCCAAGATGAACTCGCCGGGGAGGAGGCCTCATCTTGACCGGAGATCAGGTACCGCTTCTGGAGCTTCGGGGTGTCAACACGCACTACGGGGCCGTCCACATACTCAAAGATGTTGACCTTTCCATCTTTCCGGGGGAACTTGTGTGTCTTCTGGGAGGAAACGCGAGCGGGAAGAGCACAACGCTCAAGACGCTGCTGGGGATGGTGATACCCACTACAGGCGAGGTAATTCTCGACGGTGAGACAGTCACACACCACTCCACGAGTTACCGCGTTGAACGCGGTGTAACAATGGTCCCCGAGAACCGCCGACTCTTCAAACGGCTCTCAGTTAGAGAGAATCTGGAACTCGGTGCCTATCTGCGAACCGACCGCGAAGGGATAGCTAACGATTTGGAGCGCGTGTTCGAGATGTTTCCTCGGGTAAAAGAACGACTCAATCAAAAGTCTGGAACGTTGTCGGGTGGTGAACAGCAGATGGTCGCGATGGGACGCGCATTAATGGCAGACCCCCGCGTTCTCCTAATGGACGAGCCCTCTATGGGGCTAGCTCCGGCGCTGGTGCAAACAAACTTCGAACTGATTCAGCAGATCCACGAGGAAGGCGTCTCAATATTTATCGTGGAACAAAACGCCAACATGGCGCTCTCTATCGCGGACCGAGGGTGGGTCTTGCAGACTGGAAGAGTGGTTCTTGATGACACCGCCGAGGCCCTCCTCGCGAATCCAGAATTGCGCGCCAGTTACCTTGGTGAATCAGGTAGCGCATAATTTGCATCTGCTGTCAACAGTCGCCAACAAGGTTGGTGGGCGCCTTTTGGCAAATTCAAAAGACCGAACGGGTTGCGGTTCAAAGATGACGACTCGTTGAATGAATGTCAGTTTGCGAGATCACGAAAAGTGTCGAATTGGCCGGTTGCGGACCCCTCAGCAATTTTCCGTAACAATTCCTCACCACCGTGTTTCTCGAGGATCGTCTTGGGTAGGGCGGGCATGGAATAGTTGGCCGGCAGCGGGGGAGCCGACCTCACCTTTCTGCCCATAGCGGCCTCGATGTGGGGAGCAAGTCTTTCAGCCTTAGTTGCGCGAGCCTCGCCATCTCTAGCTTTGAACTCAGGCAAAATCTCTGTTCCGAAAATCTCAATACTTTCCATAATGTGATCGTGACGGTTGTTTCCCGCCTGTAGAACAAAAATGACCTGATCGACACCTGCTTGTTCGTATCGTTCAAGAAAAGAACGAAGCTGGTCGGGTGTTCCAATTGCCCCGCGCAGACCCTCGGTTTCGCCGGCCGCAATTTTTGCACCAAGAACTTCTTGAGCCTCAGCCACCACTGCCTCTGGTGAGTACCCAGCTTCGGCTCGTTTTTCTATGAACTCGCGCCACACATCGGTGGTTCCAGGAAGATGGTCTCCAAACACGTAGAAATGAGCGAGCGAATACCCAAAAAAGTTGGCGCCCTCAAGCCCTCGACGAAGGGCCTCTGATTCATCGTGATGGGTCATCATCGTAGAGACACAAGCCAACTGAGGATTCACGAGTTCCCCCACCGGGACACAGCTGTCAATAAAAGTTTTCTCGTAGTCCTCCACCCAGAGCTGAGCCTCTTCAGGATCAACAAAGGCAAAAGTCAAGGCACCCATACCTTTCTCGGCGGCCATCAATATGGTCTCCCGACGACTGCATGCGACCCACAACGGAGGATGGGGGAGTTGGATCGGTTTGGGAACAACGTTGCGCGGTGGCATCGTCACATAGGTTCCCTCCACTCCCGTAAAGGGCGTTTCCGTCATACATCTGATAGCTACTTCTAAACCCTCCAGCCATTCCTCGCGTTTAGTTTCCGGACCAACTCCGAAACCCCCCAATTCTGCGATAGAGCCTGACTCGCCTGAACCGAACTCAACTCTTCCGCCCGAAACCAAATCCAACATAGCGAGTCGTTCCGCGATGCGAGCAGGATGGTTGTACTTGGGAGCAGTCAGTACGACGCCGTGCCCGAGACGGATATTTTTGGTTCGTTGACTGACGGCGGAAAGAAATACTTCGGGAGCAGATGAGTGGCTGTATTCCTCTAAGAAATGATGCTCCACTTCCCAGACGTACTCAATTCCCAGCTTGTCGGCGAGTTCACATTGGTCAAGGGCATCCACTATCAAACGCGCTTCCGCTCCCTCATCCCAGGGACGCGGAATTTGATGCTCAAAAAAAATGCCGAACTGCATGTTTATGTCGCTTTTCGCTGGCCGTTGGGTATTAATTCTGCAGAGGAAGAACCACGTTTGCTACCCCTTCCAGTTCGGCGAACCAGTTATCTGGCTCACCTACCAAAATGGGAACGAACTTTGAAGCTCCAACGTCGATGAAACGTTCAATCTGTTTCTTCAGACCATCATGGCCGAGAGGAATGATTTCTTCAGGAGGGACACCCGGCGCACGGCGATCAAGAATCGTTCGATAACTAGATGGTAAATCGCCGTGACTGTAGGGAACCAGTACTCCGAAATGCTCAGGGTCCATGAATCGATCTTGCTCGTCCGCGGCGTCGTTCACGATTTGCCATCCCTGCGCAGCCATCTCGGGCGTGCAGAATGAAGGAAGCCACCCGTCGCCGAATTTCCCGCATCGGCGCAGTTCAACATCGGCTGCTCCGCCAAGCCAAATTTCCAGCGGCTTTTGAACTGGTTTGGGCAGCAGGTCTATGTCCTCGTAGTGATAGAAGTTTCCCTGGTGGGTGACCGGACCTTCTTCCCACATCTGCTTCAGCAAAGGGAGAGCTTCGTTAAACATTTTGGCCCGCTGTTTACGTTCGACCCCAAATGCCGCCTGTTCGTGAACATCTGCGACTCCGAGTCCGAACGCTGGCAGCAGACGGCCGTTGGAGAGCCTGTCCAGGCTGGCAAGTTCTTTCGCCAGAACGGCCAAATTTCGGCCGGGAAGGACCATGACAGAAAAGCCAAACTTCATTTTGGTTGTTCTGCCCGCGGCGTAAGCCAGACCGACAACCGGGTCGGGGCATTCACCACCCAAGCGTTCGCTGAGCCACAGCGAGTCGAAACCGAGCTGCTCGAGGGAATCGACGAACGGATCAAAGGTTGAATGGTCGTTGGTGAAACTACGGGTTCCTAGGCCAAAGCCGACGCGAATCTTCATATCAAGACCCTAGGGCAGCTAATTGGAGCGCGTCGTGTGTGTCGACGCCAACCTTTGCCTAGTGTCTCTGCTTGTATGAGCGAAATACTTGACATTGAAGCCATGCATCGACTCGATGGAAAAGTTTGTGTTGTTACGGGCGCGTCTAGCGGCTTCGGTGATCGATTCGCCAGAGTGTTGTCAGCTGCTGGGGGAAAGGTCGTCGTCGCTGCCCGCCGTCAAGATCGACTCGAGAAGCTCGTGTCAGAGCTGCCTGACGCGCTAGCAATCCAATGCGACGTGAGTGACGATGACCAATGCCGACAGTTGATTTCTGAAACCGTCTCTCACTACGGCCAGATAGATGTTCTGGTAAACAACGCTGGAATTACTGACGCAGTGCACGCAGCCGAAGAAGCCAAAATTGAAGTCTTTCGAAACGTTATTGACGTCAACCTCAACGCATGTTTTCTTCTGTCAGCACTCGCTGCGCAAGACATGCTGACTCGAAGACAGGGAAGCATCATCAATGTCGCGTCGGTACATGGTCTCGTGGCCTCAGCTCCCAATCTCCAACCTGCCTACGCAGCGAGTAAAGCGGCCCTAGTGAATTTGACCCGAGACCTTGCGGTCCAGTGGGCTAAGCGGGGCATCCGCGTAAACGCGTTATGTCCCGGATACTTCGACACCGAGCTAACGCACGGCATGTTCGAGGACGAGCGTTCGACCAACTGGATTGAGCGAAACGCGTCCATGGGTCGCGGTGGTTCCCCAGAGGAACTTGATGGGGCGCTGTTGTTCTTGGCGAGTAACGCAAGTAGTTACGTCACAGGAATTCCGCTTCCTGTGGACGGCGGTTGGATAGCCCGATAGGGGTTCTCGCCCCGCGAGCTCGATACCCGTACCCTCGGTTGTTGCGATGATCGCTCGCCGAATACTTTTTTTTGCCGCTGTACCCGCATGTCTCGCGGTTTTGCTTAGTTGCGCCTGGTTGCTACTAGACGCGCAGACTCAATCGGGCACCCTTCAATGGTTTTCGCTCTTAGCAGCGGTGCCTGTCGGTCTGTTGCTGCTGTGCAGTTCCATCGCTGTGTTGTGGACGGGGGGGCAACAAGAACAGGCACTCGCTCGGGCTGCTCGTAATGATCCAGTGACTGGACTAGGAAATCGCCTTCAAGCGATTTCCCGATTGGAAGAAGCGCTGGAGCGATCGCTCGCCACAGGGCGAGCGGTGGGAGTGGTGTTTTGTGACCTTGACGATTTCAAAGTCGTAAATGATGTGTATGGACATACTGTGGGCGACCGTCTCCTGGCCGCAATCGGTGCACGTTTTGCCGACTCGGTGAGACCGACTGACACCGTCGCCCGTTACGGTGGCGACGAGTTCGTTGTCGTCTGCCCCGAGTTACGAGATGGGAGCGACGTTGAGTTGGTGGCTGATCGACTCGGCATTGCTATGGAACGACCGTTCATCATTGGGGGACATTCAATATCGGCAAAGGCCAGTATTGGCTTCACGGTGGGGTATGGAACTCGTAACTACGCCGAAGAACTCATGTCGCGCGCCGACGCGGAAATGTACCGAGTAAAGATGCAGCTCTAGATAAAAGCGGGTGTGCCTTCGAATGCCCCCGGGTCTTCTGAATCGGGGAGAAGTGGTCGGGAACGCCATGCCATGGCCTCCTCGACTCCTGTCAAGACGCTTTTCCAGTCCTGGGGATTCCATCCCTCGGCGGAACCAGCTAAAGAGCCGTCTTGAGCAATATGGGCAAGCGCGGGAAGACGCTCGAAGCCGAGGGACCTGACCAACTCGCGGTTCGGGTCAACCAAGACCAGGCACTCCTGTGCGTATCTTCCTAAATATTGGCGGGCTCCAGCACCGTCGCTCGTCGCGAGGAAAGCGCAGCGAACGTCGGCTTCCTCGTAATGGGTGAAAATCCGGTGGGCGGTCGGAATTATCCAGCCGCTTTCATGAGTGTAGGGATCGACCACAACGATGAGCAGATTGAAGGTCGTCAACCACTGGGACAGGGTCTGTTCAGCTCCGTCCATGGTTGCAACTGTTAGCTGGGTCGAAGGGTCTTTCGCCACGAGAGCCAAGCTAGCGCGCTGGATGCGCCGAACCCACTCACAAGCAGATTCAGTTCGGCGCCCATTACTGGGGAAACATGTGGCAATCTGCTCTCGTGCATCCCATGGAACGACTTCGATATGTAGCTCGTGCCGGGGGCGTCGATCAGTTTGCTTTAGCCCGCGAAGCAGCCGATGCGTTGGGTTCTCTTTGGGGTGAACCCGCCGAGCTAGTCAACGCGTGTCGGCGTATGGTGCACCACCATCCTCTGGCTGGCTCTCTCTGGGTGATGGCGAGCAAGGTGCTGATCGCAACCGATCCCCGCGGGGCTGCATCAGACTTTGTTGAAGATCTCAATGCTGATCCGACGTCAAGAAGCGTCGCCACATCTCTCCCGGAGGGTGCGACCATAGCGGTCATTGGTTGGCCCGACCTAGCAATGGAAAGCATCCACCTTCGTCGAGATATCACCGTGCGCGTTATAGACGCCTATGGCGAGGGCGCGGGACTTGCTAGAACACTTCTGCAACGAGACGTCAACGTTGCCGAAGTTCCATTGACCGGGCTTGGGCACGCGTGCGCGACCGCTGACATAGTCGTTCTCGAAGCTGCCGCGGCGGGCCCCGAAGCCCTGATAGCTCCATCTGGATCATATGCGGCAGCAGTTTGTGGACTTCAGGCGGACAACGAGATCTGGGCTGTTGTCGGAGTCGGTCGAGCACTGCCACGACCCTTGTTCGCGGTCGTACAAGAGCAACTAGCGAAAGAAAATCCTCTAGAGGCTGATGAAGAAGTCGTTCCTCTAAACGTTTTCACTCACGTCATTGGTCCCGAGGGGAAGGCTCAGTCGACTGTTCCGATGAGAGAAGACTGCGGTGTTGCGGCGGAGCTTTTGCGACCGGGGTTCTAACGTCCGTAATCAGAACCCTGGGGACTACTACCTACTGCGCGTCGGCCAGCAATCGACGTGCAATGAGTTTGAGACAGAGCGTTTCGTCGGCACCCTCGAAGATGGATAAAACTCTGGCGTCGACAAAAAGACGACTCACTGTGTACTCCTCAGCGAAGCCGAAGCCGCCATGAATTTGAAGAGCTTCGCGCGTGACCCATTCAGCCGCTTTACAGACGTAGGCCTTCACCATCGACGCTTCAAGACTGCCTTCTCCTTTAGCCATCATCTGAGCTACGGAGTAGCTGTATTGACGCGATCCCTGAATAATTGCGGCCATTCGCCCGAGTTTCGCTTGAGTGAGCTGGTAGTCGATTACTGGCTGACCGAAAACCGACCTTTCTTGTGCATAGGCGCGAGCCTCGTCGTAGGCCGCTTGCATGACGCCGACGGCGCGGGCAGCTGTTTGGAGACGTCCATTTTCGAAACCAGCCATCTGCATGTAGAAGCCCTTGCCCAGCCCTTCTTCGCCCCCGATCAAATTGTTTTCTGGAACGAACCAGTCACTGAAGGCAATTTCGAAGCTGTGCATGCCTCGATAACCCAGAGTGGGAATAGCCCTGCCCTCCATAGCGCCACCGTTGTCTTGTGAGAATTCGAAACTGTGACCGTCGGCCCGGGGCTTGGGCACAATGAACAAACTGAGACCGCGGTGCGTTTTGCTGCGGTCAGAATCGGTGCGGGCTAGCAACATCAACACGTCTGCCCTTCCGGCAAAGGTGCACCATGTCTTGACCCCGTTGATGACCCAACCGCCGTCGACGGAGGTTGCGGCGACTTTTAGATTTGCGACGTCCGATCCGTAGTCCGGTTCGGTGACAGCAACGGCGACCATTGTCTCGCCGGTAGCAATTTTGGGGAACCACTCGCGCTTCTGTTGTTCGGTTCCGCCTCTTTCGAGTGCCCGCGTCAAGATTTCGGGTCGCGTGATAAGAGAACCGCCGGCACCTAATGACGCCCGCGAAAGCTCTTCAGTCGCAATCACCATTCCCATGTAGTCGCTTTCACTTCCAGTAGCGAAGCCGCCGTATTCCTCAGGAACTGAGAGACCGAAGCACCCCAGTTCGGCCAAGCCGTCGATGATGTCTTCTGGAATGTCGGTGTCCTGGCGATGAATGTGTTCGGCGCGGGGAGCGATCTTGTCTTGTGCGAAACGACGAAAGGTGTCGGCGACCATTTCGAAGTCTTCGTCAAGATGGCGCGGAGCATCGAGGGTGGCCAACTGAGCGACAAATTCCGGGGCTCGGAAAACGCGAATGAACTCCCGAGCAGGATCTAGCTCCCCATGTTTTGCGTCCCAGGCAGTTTCTCTGCCGAACAGCTTCGATTGCAGGTCCGCCAAAACATCAGCGATGAAGGCGCAAGCGAGTCTCCCCTCATTGTCCCCCTTGGCGCCATAATCGAGCAGCGAGCGACTTATCTCCACAGATGACGCAGCATGCGCAAGGTCATAGAGGAGACTTTGATGCTCGTCAGCATCAGGCAGAGTTGCTGCGTGAGCGACGGAACGATCAATTACAGAGATACCAATCGCTAGCGCGTCAGCGGCGGCTTGTAGATCAGGTGCGGTCATAAGTCTTCACCACTTCGTCAAGTCGAGCCGATGATTCAGGCTATGGGTAGAGCACATGGAGACACAAAGTTTCTTCCAATCAATGCGAACTCTAGAGGGAACAGTTGCACCCTAACGTCGCTAATTCTCTACGATGACAGCGTTCCCAATGATCGCTATCTTCGACGGAGGACCCGTGAGCATCCACGACCGCCCATTCGGCCGCTACTTCGAGGAATTCGAGGTCGGTGATGTGTACAGGCACTGGCCAGGCAAGACCATTACGGAAGCGGACGACCATCTCTTCTGCATGATCACCATGAATCATCACCCACTTCATACGAACGAATGGTTTGCCCAAAACGAAACTGTCCATGGCAAGAATGTCGTAGTTGGAAACCTCGTCTACTCGCTGGCACTCGGGATGAGTGTCCCCGACGTTAGCGGTGCAGCGATCGCCAACCTTGAGGTCGAAAGCCTGACCCACCAACGACCCAGTTTTCACGGCGACACCATTTATGCCGTTACCAAAGTGCTCGACAAAACCGAGTCAAAAAGCCGATCTGACCGTGGCATCGTGACGGTCGAAACTAGGGCGTTCAATCAACGCGAAGAGGAGGTGTGTTACTTCCGTCGAAAAGTGATGATTTGGAAACGAGACGCCGCGCCCACTCGCAACTTTCCCTATGGCGACGACATCTGGAACAGTTGAAACGCCCACACCGGGAGGTAAAGGCTTTACCCAGGCCCTCCTCCGGTGGGCTCGGAAATCCCGACGCGACTTGCCCTGGCGTTCAACTCGAGATCCATGGGCGGTATTGGTCTCGGAGATAATGCTCCAGCAGACTCAGGTCAGCAGAGTCGAAGCGAAATATCGAGCGTTCTTGGATCGCTGGCCAACCCCTCGCGATCTTGCCGAGGTTGAACTTTCTGAATTACTGAAATTTTGGTTGGGACTTGGGTACCCGCGTCGAGCGCGTAACCTCCACCGCGTAGCTCAGCAGATTACAAAGCTGCATGGAGGCGTCGTCCCAAGCGAGTTGGATCAACTTCTCGTGCTGCCAGGGATAGGTCCGTATACGGCGAGAGCGGTGATGGTATTTGCCTTCGAAAGTCGAACGGGTGTGGTCGACACAAATGTTGGTCGTCTTCTCGCGCGTTGGAGCGGCCATTCGCTGCCCGCAAAGAACGCCCAAGAGATAGCAGACAACCTTGTCCCGCAGGGCCGCTCGTGGGAGTGGAATCAGGGCCTATTCGACTTGGCGGCGACGGTTTGCACAAAACGAAATCCCAAATGTGACAGTTGTCCTGTGAAGTCATGGTGCGCGTGGCAGGGGATGGGAGAGGACCCAGCTGATGGAAGCGCAGGAGTCAGCAAAAAGCAACGGCCCTTTGAAGGGAGTGACCGTCAAGCGCGGGGAAGGCTCTTGGCGGCGTTAGCTCTGGGACCGATTGAGATCTCCGAAGCAGCCGCCGTCATGGGGCTTGCCAATCAACCACGCCGCTCTGTGCGAATCGTCGAGGATCTCAGAAATGAAGGTCTGATTACTTCCAAAGGTGACGGTTTACTGCTTGGTGATTTGGTCGAGTAATTCGTCGACCGCCTTATCAGCAATCGTCACCATTTCATCATCCGTGCGATCCTGAATCGGGTGCTCGACCCAGACAGCCGCGGGATCAAAACCCAGTGACCGACCCTGCACCTCGGCACCGTCGATGAATTGGGTGGTAGCTACAAAAACCCCTGGAAGTCCTCGTCGTTCGAGGTCTGCGATGTCATGCACACTGCATGACGTGCAACTGCCTCAATCCGCGAGAGCTTCGATCACGACATCGCACTTAGTGGCGATCTCGTGCCGCAAATCAACGGGGGCTGGTTTCGTGAACGTCGGCTTACGAAACCGTTCCACACGGAGCCCTCGTTCGACCAGACGTTCTTCGATCCGGTCAAGGAAACGGTCACCTCTGGGTTTGCTGATGTCGAGCAAACCAACCGTTAGGCCCTCAAGGCTGGAGGGGCGGTCAACTCGCGCAATCTTGGCTGGTTCGGACTCGTTCGTTGGGTCCAGCACCTTCGTCATAGGTTCTCCCTTGCTACGGAGTGATTTCGACGCAAACCGGGTCTGACCCCATCTCGCCGTTCACCCACCCCCCAATGATCGCCGAAAATAGGCCAGCCGCGCCACCACAGTGAACAATATGTAGGCCATTTGGCCGAAATTTTGGCAAATCTAGTTCTTCCATGGCTTCAGGAATGCCTTCTGGAATGTCCCCCGCGCCCCGAATCAACTCGTGCCCGGGTCGCACCGTCAACTCATTTATCCGATCTGCCAACTGCTCCCGGGACCATCCAGCCTCTCTAAACACTCTCGAATGGTCCGGAGCTACGGCCAGAATCGCATCGAACCCTAAAACAAGTTTTGGATGTTGGATCGAGATCAGATTTGTCGCGTAGGTGCGGGCCAGTGAATCCGGGTCACGCGATAACTGGTCAACCAAATTTCGAGGAGCTTCGCCGGGGAAAGCGAGGACTGTGTTCGTTCCAGCCGGAAATCCATACATCGTTGAGATTGGCGACCAGGGGGAGTCTTCTTCCCGTTCAGCAAAGCAAAATCCGACCTTTCCTGGAGATCCGAATGCCGCTCGATCAACCTCGCCTGGTCTTCCTCCACCGACGTTGCGGATAACAAGTTGGACTGCGCGGCCGATAGTACTGTTCGCACGGTTCCCCTGGCCGAGTGCGTTGTTTCCGGAGTTCATCCCTATTTCCTGGGCAATGGGTCCGTTTACGATGAGTACCGGAGCGTGAGGCATTGTCGTGGCTAATAGGCCATGCATATTGAAAGTATCTGTACAGACGGCCTCCACTCCCGCCAGAACTATTGGCAGATACTCAGGCCGACATCCTGCCATCACGGCATTGATAGCCACCTTCTCAACCGTGCAGGGCGCTAAATCAGGAGGAACAGATGCGACAATTTCTTCTGGTGAACGAGTAGTTCCTTCAAGCATCGCCATTACCCGAGCTTCGCTCGGGGGAATCACCGGAAGTCCATCGGTCCAACCGCGGTTGTAGCAATCCTCAATTGCGTCAATCTCATCCCCAATTCGGTATGTCCGCGGGTTTTTTTCAGTCGACATTACATTTTAAGCGGATTAGGTCAGTTGGTCCGGTCAGCCTGCTAGGCATTCTTCTCATGCCAGTGATTACTTTAAGCGTCTCCCTGCTGAGAGATGGCTAGGGTCGTGTGTAGTGACAGATTAGGAACGAATGACTTGTCGGTAACAGGGTTATGTGACTCCGGCCAGTCTGGTCCCAATGTCGTCTTGGGCGAGCTTTTTTTGGTGGGATGGTATGTCTATTCCGTATAACATGGCCGCGTTTTGCCCCAATATTTTGCGTTTGACCTCGGGTGTCAACTCGACCTTGAATTCTTCGCGAATGTCATCGGGAAGTTCGAACGCCATGAATTTCTCTATTAGCCAACGAGGACTCCAGATGGCGTAGTCGCTGCCGAACAATATCCGGTCCTCTCCCAACCAGAACAGCAAGTTGGCCATTATTTCAGCGTAATAT
>ENA-UPTF01000467-UPTF01000467.1-marine-metagenome-genome-assembly--contig:-NODE-467-length-28747-cov-3.228811_pt1 | contig 28747 bp, 20 predicted proteins | sample MGYA00238166_ERZ767019 | MGnify/ENA primary metagenome ERZ767019 (study PRJEB28930, sample SAMN06266391) | marine metagenome | isolation source: Sea water from 250 m depth | place: Atlantic Ocean | study... | reverse complement strand
CGGTGCTTCTGTTCGCCTTTGATGCAGAACGAAGATACCAAGTACGAGGAAGCCCGTAAGCGAAGCAAAAAGCGTCCGGGAACTAGCCCAACCAGCGGCGTCGGACTCAACTATCGCGTACGACAAGGCGCCTGCAGCGGTAGCAACCAAGAGCACCCCTAGAGGTTTAGGCACTCGCACGGAGGAATCTTTTGTTTCCCGAAGAAAACGCGGAGCGGCCGCCAGAGTCGCCACTCCGATAGGCAAGTTCAAGAAAAAAACCCATCGCCAGCCGATTCCATTGACGATGATCCCTCCGAGAGACGGGCCAAGGGCGGCAGAAAACGCTCCAACAGCACCCCAAATAGCCACCACCTGTGGGAGCCGCTCACGTTGAAACGCTGCCATCACCAAAGCTAAGGACGCTGGAACTAAAATCGCTGCGCCCGCACCTTGGAAAATCCGCGCGACTATGAGCACTTCAATTAGAGGGGCGAGGCCACACACCATTGACGCAGATGTAAATAAGAATGACCCGCTGAGAAATGCCAGGCGGTGCCCTAGACGGTCCGCCAACTTGCCAGCCGGAACCAGCAACGCGGCAAGGGTGATGGTGTAGGCATTGAGGACCCAGGAGAGCGTTGAAGTTGAAGCGCCACTATAAGAGTCGCTGATATCAGAAAACGCCACGAAAAGAACTGAACTATCGAGATAGGTGGCCATAGCGGCCAGACTGGCGATCGCAAGTGTGATCTTTGCGTGGGAAGATCGCTGGTTGATGGTGGTTGAGCTCTCAGCTTCACTCATGCGGTCGGGTGATTGCCGATAATACGAATCGGCGCGACCAACACTGCTGCCCTTCGACTGCGAACCATTTCCCGGTCGTACTCGTCGAAGTCCTCGTGCTCTCCACCGGCCGCTTCAAAGATTCGTCGAAGAAGCAAACGCAGTTCCTCGTCACCAATACCCTCGGCCGGGTCATCAGGACCAATGAGGTCAGTTTTCCCGGTAACAGCAACCCAACTCCAACCCCGGCGAACAGCAATTGTCACCTCAGATCCCCTACGCACATGCTGCAGGCGAGCTGCACTACCCATTGACACCAAGGCAACACAATCTTCGCCGGTCAGAGGGTGGGGAATAACGCCGCAATTAGCAATACTGGACAGCACTCGACCATCGTTCTGGACGGTGCTGATCGTGGCTAACCCAGTTTCGGTTGCAAGGAATCGCCGTACATCTTCGAGTTGGGACATTTTGGTCAACCCAGGTTTCTAATTGAGCGCGAACAGAGCGATGGCGGGCCGATGGGAATGCCCGGCATGAACACGATAGCGACGATATCGGGAACTCGCGAGAGGACGCGTCGGCAACCAGGCAGCACACAAGATCAAGATCAAAATTGCCGCCGATTGAAGAAAACAGTGCTCCGGACAGAGATAGCCGACCAAGCACCGAACGTCGAAGGTCTGGGCACACATAGCCAAGTCGCCGTAACCGGGCCGCAACACACGGCCACCTAATTGCCGATAAAGAAAGGCGGCAACCTGTACTGCAAGCGATCCACTTTGACCTGTTTTTCCGATTTGATTTGGAGAAAGTAACGTGCGGTTATGGAAGTTGTTCTGACGGGCACCGGGTCGCCCTTACCAGACGCAAATCGGGCAGGCCCTTCAACCCTGGTCAAGGCCAACGACATTCATCTTCTTGTTGACGCGGGGCGGGGAGTAGTGATGAGAATGGCCGGCGCCGGAACGTTCCCGGTGTTCCTGCGAGCGGTACTCATCACCCATTTACATAGCGACCATATTTGCGATCTCAACGATGTGATCACGACGCACTGGATTATGAGCCAAGGCAACGCGACACTCACGGTTTACGGACCGCAAGGCACGAAAGAATTTGTGTCCCGGCAACTGCACGCCTTGGAAGCAGACATTGGTTACCGAATTGAACACCACGATGAACTTGCCGAGGGTCCCAAGGTTGACGTTGTGGAACTTTCGCCCAACGAGACCTTTCAGCTTGATGATTTGTCGATCCACACGGCCGCTACCATGCATGCGCCGGTTCGACCAACGCTCGGCTACCGAATCGAACATGAATCCGCGGTCGTCGCACTAGTGGGTGACACTATCCCTTGCGATGGGGTCGATCAGTTGGCAGTTTCGGCTGACATTTACGTTCAAACTGTCATTCGCAAAGATCTCGTCGAACTGAGTCCCAACTCCATGTTCCGAGACATTCTGGATTATCACTCCGATGTTGAAGATGCCGCTCAAACCGCGGCGCGCGTGGGAGTAAAACAACTGGTCCTCACCCATATGGTTCCAGCCCCAACCGCAGATCAATACCCAGAATGGATAGCTCTTGCCCGCAAGCACTTCGCCGGTGAAATCGTGATCGGCGACGATCTGACGACCATTTCGATCTAAAGGAAACTTGTGACTGCACAATCGCTTCCACAATTCGAGGGGCGAATAGGTCGCACTCTTGAGGAGTCTCGACCCCATTTCCCTACTTCGACACACCCTGGTGAGGATGCTCCGAACGTGGTTTTGGTGTTGATCGACGACACCGGTTTCGCCCAGCTTGGCTGTTATGGATCTGACATAGCGACACCGAATCTTGATGCTCTGGCTGCAAACGGGCTGCAGTTCACAAATTTTCATGTCACGCCGCTGTGCTCGCCGACCAGAGCCGCTCTCTTAACTGGCCGATCTCAACACAGTGTGGGTATGAGGTCAGTTTCCAATCACCAAACAGGGTTTCCGCATCAACTTGGGCACATCTCAAATCACGCGGCAACTTTGGCGGAAATATTGAAAGCGGAAGGCTATGCAACCTTTTGCGCAGGGAAATGGCATCTGGCTCCAACCAACGATATTTCTGCAGCCGGCCCGTTCGATCAGTGGCCACTGGCGCGCGGCTTTGATCGTTTCTATGGATTTCTTGAAGGTGAGACCGACCAGTTTCATCCGCAACTGGTGGTTGACAACCACCACATCGATCCGCCGGGCACACCCGCGGAGGGGTACCACCTGAGCGAGGATTTGGTTAGCCAACTGCTGCGAATGATCAACGACAGCAAAGGTGTTCGCCCAGACCGACCGTTTTTTGCCTATCTGCCGTTCGGAGCGACCCACGCACCCCACCAGGCACCCGACTCCTATCTGAGGAAGTACAGAGGCCAGTACGACGAAGGGTGGGACGTTATTCGCCAACGCTGGTACGAGCGACAAATTGAGCTAGGAGTCACCTCAGTCAACACGCAGCTCGCGCCTCGAAACAGTGGTGTGGACGCATGGGACGACCTCCCCGTCAATCATCGGAAATTTGCCTGTCGGCTGCAGGAGACCTTCGCTGCATTCCTTGATCACACTGACGATCAAATAGGTCATTTCGTTGATGGTCTCCGAGCAATGAACCAACTCGATAACACGATATTTGTGTTCCTGGCTGACAACGGAGCTTCACAAGAGGGAGGACCGTTCGGTGTCATGCACGAAATGAAATTCTTTAACGGTGTGTTTGACTCACCCGATGATCTCATCGACCGCATTGACGACATCGGCGGTCCACACAGTCATACGAATTATCCATGGGGTTGGGCGCAGTGCGGTAACACACCGTTCAAGTGGTACAAGCAAAACACTCACGAGGGTGGCGTGCATGTACCGATGATTTTTCATTGGCCAGCGGGTCTGGCGGCCGAGCAAAGCGGGACGCTGCGACGGCAATTCGTCAATGTTTCAGATGTGGCCCCTACGATTTACGAGCTCCTAGGGGTGACCGCTCCCGAAACATACAACGGGCTGGATCAACTGCCCCTTACTGGATCATCGTTCGCGACGATACTTAACACCCCAGATCTTCCAGCAACGAACAGGCTGCAATACTTCGAACAATTTGGGTCCCGTGCGCTGATCGCAGAAGAGAACGACATCTGGTGGAAGGCAGTGACGCGACACACCAAGGGTCAACCGTTCGACGAAGACCGTTGGGAGCTTTACAACCTCTCCGAAGACCCGTCCGAATGTAATGACATGGCCGACTCCGAACCGGAAAAACTCGAAGAGCTAATCGATCTTTGGTGGGAAGAAGCAGAAATTCACGGAGTGCTCCCACTGGATGACCGAACGATTGAGCTCTTTGGTTCGCGCTTAGACGACCACTCTCCCCACCCAACTCACCGTAAATATCGTTATCGCCCGCCGATGTCTCCTATACCGGCTCAAGCGGCGCCGTCACCGTCGGGTCGGTCGTGGAACATGACGGCACAAGTAACCCGCGAAAGTAGTGATGACGGTGTTCTGTACGCGACAGGGAACGAAAATTCTGGTCTGAGCGTATTTGTCCAGGATTCTCGTCTCGTTGTTGACTACAACGCTTTCGATGACCACTCCATTGTTGAATCAGATGTGGTGATACCGGAAGGTGACAGCGAGTTGTCCGTCAGCATTGAGCGCACAAGCCGTACTACTGGGCGCATTAACTTGACCGTGAACGGCGACCTCTGCGGGTTCGTCGACCTGCCCTTCATGATGAGGATGATTAGTTCGATTGGAGCAAGCGTTGGTCGAGACCACGGTTCAGCGGTATCGGCGAGATACGAGGCGCCATATGAATTCACTGGTGAACTGCACGAAATTGTCATTGAGCTTGGCTCACGAACAGCCTTAGAGACTCAAACAACTGCCCGAAGTGAGATGTCCCGACAATGAAGCAAGTCACCGGGGGAGAGATCGACTCTCAGGTCGATTCGGCGAGTAGCACAAAGAGAGGTGCCGGCAATGGAAGTCACTAACGAAGTACTGCCAACTAGCAGCGAACGGATTGAACAGATGATGGAGCCCGGTCCCGAAGGGCCGATTTACATGGTGAATCTGTTGAAATTCAGAGACCTCGCAAAATATGAGGACGGTCGGCAGACCGAACTCAGTGGACGCGACGCGTATCAGATATATGGGCGAGCCGTATCAAGCCTGATCGGGGAGTACGGCGGCGAAGTAGTCTTCGCCGCCGACGTGACTTTTCTTGCCCTTGGGCAGGTCGAGGAATTGTGGGACGAAGTTGCGATAGCTAAATATCCCAATCGCGCCGCGCTTCTGGAGATGAGTACCTCCGAAGAATGGAAGACTGCCGCGGTGCATCGCAGCGCGGGACTCGCGGGACAACTCAACATAGAATCGGTTTCGCTAATTGGTTAGTTCGACGGCTTTCGGGGGCGGCGATGACTCGACCCGACCGTAGACGCCGGGGACGCACGGCAGCAGAGACAAGACGCGAAACGTCGCGAGATCCAGCACCTCCAGGTTTGCCCGGGGGGCGTTACCAACCATTAAGCGATAGCCAAGTCGGCGACATCATTGACGGAATGTATTCCTTGTTGGAAACGACTGGTGTAAGCGAAGCGCCCGATTTCGTGGTTGAGCGGGTACTCGAAGCCGGCGGCCGCACACGGAACGGGAGACTCCTATATCCCCGAGAACTCGTTGAGTCTCTCGTCGAGCAGGCACCATCAGGTTTCGTGCTCTGTGGTAGAGATGGCCGCCACGATTTAGATCTTTCGGGCGAACGGGTTCACCTCGGTACTGGGGGAGCGGCGCCAATGGTTGTCGACATGGCGACCGGAGGCTACCGATCGTCCACACTCAGGGATCTTTATGACGCAGCTTGCTTGGTAGACGGTTTACAGCACGTCCACTTTTTAAGTCGTCCATTAGTAGCAGGAGACATGCCTGACGAACAAACACTTGACATAAACACTGCTTATGCGTGTCTTGCCGCGACGAGGAAACATGTGGCGACAAGTGCAGCGAACGGCGCGAATGCGGCTGAAATAGCGGAGTTATGTTTCGAAATAGCGGGATCACAAAAGGTTTTCGCTGAGCGCCCATTTCTTTCGTTCAATGTGAATCACGTCACACCGCCGTTGCGAATGAGCGAAAGTGCAATGGAAGTCCTTGCTGTGGCAGCAGAACTTGGAATCCCTGCCCATGCGAATGTCTTTGGCCAGGTAGGGGCTTCCTCACCCGCGGGGCTGGGTCCGGCCCTCGTTCAAGCCTTGGCCGAAACGCTGGCCGGAATGACATTTAGCTGGCTGATGAATCCCAATGCCAAAGTTATTTGTGGCCCCAAGCCAATGATTGTCGACCTACGTACCGGCGGAATGAGCGGCGGCGGAGGCGAACAGGGCACGGTGATGGCCGCGGCGACACAGGTCGCTAGGTCACTTGGGTTGCCGAACGTATCAATTGCAGGGGCGAGCGACGCTAAGACGTCTGACGTTCAAAGCGGTGCGGAAAAGGCCTTGACCGTGACGTTGGCAGCGCACGCAGGCAGCAATCTCGTGACCCAGGCTTGCGGGATGCAAGCAGCACTCATGGCAGCTTCTTTCGAAAGTTACGTCTTGGACAACGACATGCTTGGTGCCATCATGAGTTCACTTCGGCCGATAGACACTCAAGACCTGGACCTTTCGATGATTCGAGCGGTGGCTGAGGGACCGGGACATTTCCTTGGTGAGTCTGACACCCTCAGGAGAATGACAACCGATTTCGTTTATCCGAAGGTCGCTGACCGAACGAATCACGAGGTTTGGCAGCAGGCGGGCCGTCCACGACAAGTTGAAGCAGCGAAAAGAGAAGTGGAACGGATCCTTGACGAGCATCCGGGGTGCCTCATAGAAACGGGCCTCGACGAGAAAATTCGTTCGCGCTTCGACATCAGACTTAACTTGTAGTTGACGGTTGGGAGGGGTTCGCGGTGTTTCAAATAAGCGCTGCGTCGCACCGTTTTAGCTGGTTGACATGGCCAGTCGTTCTAGTTGTCGCACAACAGTTGCTTTTCCCAGCCCCAGCTGGATCATTTGTCTCGGGTCTCGTTCTGGGAAGTATCACGGCGTTGGTAGCTCTAGCGATGTACCTCGTGTATCAGGCTAACAATGTTTTGAATTTTGCCGCCGGAGGACTCGGCTTACTCCCTGCCGTTTTCGCGATGTTACTGATCGTGGAATCAGGTTGGAATTGGTACCTTGCATTCTTTCTCGCTTTGATATGTGCGGCATGCCTCGGCGTGGCCACTGAGTTTCTCATCGTCAGGCGGTTTTTCGAGTCGCCTCGACTGGTTTTAACGGTCGCCACCTTGGGAATAGCGGAGCTGTTGGCTGTTTTCGCTCTGTACCTTCCGGCCTGGTGGGACAGTTATGTCCAATCACAGCGATTAGAAGCCCCCTTTGGGCTTAGGTTCGATATTGGTAGCCGCGTTTTTGATGGGGACCATCTACTCGCTCTGGTTCTCGGGCCGGTAGCGATTGTCGCAGTCGCGATGCTCCTCCGTTGGACTCGAATTGGAATAGCGATCAGGGCTTCAGCAGAGCTACCGAGTCGTGCTGGTCTGTTGGGAATACCGGTTAAAGCTGTCCAAAGCGTGGTGTGGGGAATAGCAACCGTCCTTGCCTTCCTAGCGTTATTTCTTCGCTCAGGCGTCTACGGATTACCTATCGGAGGATCGCTCGGCCTGCTGCTTTTGCTGCGCGCTTTAGCGGCACTTACTTTGGGACGACTTCAACATCTACCCACCATCATCTGTAGCTCCTTCGCTCTCGGGGTTCTACAAGAGGGCATTGTGTGGAACTCTCAAGCCAACGAGGCCGAAGCCAAGATGGCAGCATTTACCGGCTTGATTATCGTGGTGGCCCTGGTTTTTAGGAGAACTCGCGGGGTTCGCTCAGCGATCGATGTCTCGAGTTGGCAGGCGGTTGGACACGCTCGCCCCATCCCGCGAGTTTTTCTGGCGTTACCTGGCCTTCGAACCGGTCGCGTGTTGGGGGTCCTGGTTGTAGTGGGGTTTTTCGTCGGGTTTCCCTACTGGGGGCTGTTCGGTACCACGGTTGTTGTCAGAATGGGCTTGGTACTTATGTATGCAGTCATCATGCTGTCGTTGGGGATACTCACTGGATGGGCGGGGCAGTTATCTCTAGGACAAATGGCGTTCGCCGCTGTTGGTGGGGCCACCGGTGCTTGGCTGACACAACAAGCTGGTATCGATTTCGTCGCGGCGACTGTTCTAGCAGGATGTTTGGGGGCGCTGTTCTCTTTGGTGGTTGGAATTCCGGCCTTGAGAATGCGTGGCACGTACCTGGCGGTAACCACTTTGGCTCTCGAATTAACCATGATCCAATATTTTTTGAACCCCCAATTCTTTTCATGGGTACCCGTAGAGCGGGTTAACCGACCACCTCTATTCGGCAAAATAAACTGGGATAGCTCACAAGCCGCGTACTACGTCTGCCTCGTAACACTCATTCTTGCTTGCGCAGCAGTTGCTGGACTCAAGAACGGGCGTATCGGTCGGGTCTTGATTGCGCTTCGAGACAACGAAATTGCAGCAGCGGCGTATGGAGCACGCGCCGCTCAACTGAAACTCACGGCCTTCGCAATCTCGGGATTCCTTGCAGCGGTTGCGGGTTCGGTTATTGCTCACCATCAACAGTCATTTACCGTAACCCCAGCCGGATTCAGCATCGTGGTGTTTATTGGAGCGGTTGTAGGGGGCCTGGGATCCATCAGCGGTGCGATCGTGGGCTCCTTGTACTGGAATGGATCTTGGTATTGGCTGCGCGGTACCTGGAGCCTTTTGGCAACAGGAACAGGGGTGCTCATCGTGCTCCTTATCGCCCCCGCGGGCATTGTCGGGTTGTGGGCGGATTTGAGGAACCTTGTATTGAGGAAGGTAGGTGCGCGTTTCGGGCTTCAAGAAAGTGACCCAGCCGAAGACCTTCTGCTAGGCGGGGAGCCGGAGCCATGAATCAGCGACGTACCCTCATGCGAAAAATCGCGGGAGATGGACCAGTAACGGCACTTTTGGTCATCTTCGGGCTCAACGCAGTTGATGAACTTGACCGCAGCGCCTTTGGGATCCTCGCCCCAGAAATACGCGATGAGTTTCAACTCGGCTTCACAGGCCTCCTTACCTTCATTGCGTTCGTTATCGCATTTGCGATCTCGTTGCAGGTACCCATTGCGGCTCTGGCTGATCGCGCTCCCCGGGTGAGGATGGCGTTAATCGGCGCGACCCTTTGGGCCTGTTTTTCTTTTGGGACGGGTCTCGCTGTGGGGATCATCACCCTAGGGATTGCACGAACCGGGTCTGCGATTGGTAAAGCGGTCAACGATCCCACGCATAACTCATTGATAGCGGACTGGTTCGCGCCAAAAGATCGACCTCGGGCATACGCGTTCCATCGGGCCGCAAACGCAGTAGGTGCAACCGTGGGGCCCTTAGTTGCGGGATTCGCTGCGTATTACTGGGGGTGGCGGACACCGTTTCTGCTTTTCGCGATCCCGACCTTGCTCGTGGTGGTGATGGGATTACGACTGCGGGAACCTGTGAGAGGCGCCCATGAACGCCGACTAGCCGGAGGCGACGAATCGGTTGCGGCGACAGAAGAGACACCACCGTCGATTTCTGAAGCGTGGCGTATGTGTTGGAAAATTGAGGCGCTACGTCGTATCTTCGCCGCCACTCCCTTTCTGGCGGCCTCATTTATTGGATTCGGCATGCTGGCCGCGTTGCTTTACGAGGAGGCCTACGGTCTGGATGAGCGCGCACGCGGGATTGTCGCGGCGGCGTCAGAACCTGGACAGCTCATCGGCTTGATTATCGGGGCACAGGTCGCTTCACGAGTAGTGGAACGCGATCCAGGACGAATTCTGAGATTCCTCGCGGTGGTATCGACAGTGACGGCGATCTTGTCAGGAATATTTGCAGTAGTACCGAACTTGGGAGTGGCCATCGCTGCCAACGTACTGATCACCCTGTGCCTAGCCATTGTGGCCCCGGGAATTATTGCGGCCCTCTCGCTTGCTATACCGCCACGAGCGCGGTCTGTCGGATTTTCGATGAGTTCGTTATGGGTTCTCCCGGGGCTCCTCCTTCTTCCATTCATCGGTTGGATCGCAGACAACTGGGGAATTAGGACGGGAATGGTTGTGATGGTCCCGGTGTTTTTCGTTGGAGGGCTCATGATTGCGAGCGGAGGGAACGTCATCAGCCGGGATGTGGAACAAGTACGGAAAACTGCTTTGGCGCGGGCCGAAGTCCTCCAGGAAAGGAGGAACGGTCGGATCAAACTTCTGTATTGCCAAGACCTACAAGTTGGTTACGACGGAGTTCGAGTGCTCCACGATGTCAACTTCGAAGTCGAGGAAGGCGAAATAGTCGCGCTGTTGGGCACAAACGGTGCTGGCAAATCGACCCTCCTGCGAGCGATTTCAGGTCTGGTGCCAGCCGATCGTGGTGCGGTGATCTTCGACGGTCGTGACACGACGTACGCCCCGCCCAATGAGATAGCGAGACATGGAATAGTCCAGATGCCGGGCGGCGCTGGGGTTTTTCCGAGCCTGACCGTTGCCGAAAATTTGGAGGCGGCGAGTTGGATGCGACGAAACGATTCGGTCGGGCGTGAGGCCGATCAGGACCAAATCATGCAGTCCTTTCCGGAGCTTCGCGATCGAATGACGCTACAAGCAGCTGATCTTTCCGGAGGACAACAACAGATGCTTGCCCTGAGCATGACCCTACTCACCCGCCCTCGGCTCCTGATGATCGATGAGCTATCTCTGGGCTTGGCTCCGGTGGTAGTGAAGCGCCTCTTGAAAATGGTGCGTGACATAGCAGCCTCGGGAGTGAGCATCGTTCTTGTGGAGCAATCGGCGAATTTGGCATTGGACGTAGCTGACACCGCGTACTTCCTTGAGCGAGGAAGAGTGAGGTTCGCTGGGCCGGCACCAGAACTTCGTGAACGAGCCGATCTTTTACGGTCGGTTTTTCTTGCTCAAAGATCGCCTGATGTTGCACCTCTCACACCTGTGCCGATTGATTCCCAAGGTCCACCTGTGCTTGAAGCGCTATCACTCTCAAGAAACTTCGGAGGTATCCGTGCCGTCAACAACATCTCTTTTGAGGTCTACCCCAACGAAGTTGTTGCATTTATAGGGCCAAACGGTGCCGGGAAAACAACACTTTTCGATTTGATCGGTGGTTCAACCCCTCTTGACGAGGGGCAAGTTCTTCTCGGGGGAGAGGACATCACAAGCAGCGTCTCAAGCACACGTGCCCGTCACGGTTTAGGGAGAAGTTTCCAAGACGCGAGAATGTTTCCGACACTTACGGTGAAAGAAACATTGGCAGTGTCTATGGAGCGGTGGATTCGTTGGGGTGATCCAGTAACAGCTGCTCTGCATCTACCAATGGCCTATGACAGCGAACAGCGAATCAGCGATCAAGTTAATCATCTAATAGAAACTTTCGGTCTTGGCGCTTTTGCAGAAAAGCGCATCCTCGAATTGTCAACCGGCACACGCCGAATAGTGGATCTTGCCTGTGTAGCCGCTCACCAACCGACAGTTATTTTGCTCGACGAACCCTCGAGCGGAATAGCCCAGCGCGAAGTAGAGGCGTTGGGCGAGGTTCTCCTCCGTCTGCGACAAGACATGAACGCCGCGTTGATGGTCATCGAACATGACATGACTCTTGTCGCAGAGATAGCGGATCGAGTCATTGCGCTAGATGCTGGCAACCTCATAGCTGAGGGGTCGGCACAGGAGGTATTCGAAAGCGATCGGGTTATCACCGCGTATCTCGGTCGCTCCGAAAGGGCTTTAAAGCGGTCGGGTCGCAGCGACCCGACGGACATGCCAATCTGATGTCATGGAACCTGCACCACAAGGACCGTCAGTTGGATCTCCGCTTCGCCGATTCGGCCCCCTATTTGCACTTTTAGCAACAGCAATTGTTGTTGTGATCATTGTTCTGGCAGGGGGGAGCGATGACGACGGGCAAGAGGAAGTTTCTCAGATCACAGGTTCAAACGAGGCAGCAGACTCAGACGAGCAAGACGTTCAAACAAGTGATGGCGATACAGAAGAGGACGCCGATCCAGATTCTGAGAACATTGCTCCGACGACGACTGCTCCCAGAGCGCTCGGCACGGATTGGGGTTCGGATACAGGCTTTAGGCCCGGGGTCATGTTTTTTGATCGGGCCCAAGAACTAGGACTGCAAATTGATTGGGGAGAACGCTGTGACACGACGCGAGGCACTTTAGCGATCCCCAGCTTCTTCGCCGGTGCCTGCGCTGCTCCTTATGAAGGATGGAACGGTGGGGCAACAGCCCGGGGGGTTACAGAGGACAGCATTCGCATCGTATGGTGGCTCTCTCAAGATGTGGATCCGGTGATGGCGTACCTCACATCGGCTATTTATAACGACGACACAACGGCCGATGATGAGCACACGATTCGCGGACTCTTGAAGTACTACGAGACGTACTACGAGACGTACGGGCGAAGTGTTGACTTAACCGTGATGATCGGTTCGGGGAATATTCTCGACGCGGCTGCGGCGCGGGCAGACGCGGTGAAAGTAGATGAAGAACTGGACCCTTTCATGGTGATTGGTGGTCCCACCCTCACCAATGCCTTTGCTGAAGAGCTGCATGCCAGGGGGATACCTTGCATCTCTTGTGGTCCCGGGCAGACACCCGACTATTACCGGGAGCGGCCGGGCCTGGCTTACACGCTAGGAAAGGGACCGCAACAGTTGAACATGATGGTGGCCGAATACATCGGAAAACGATTGGCGGGAGACAACGCTGTTCACGCTGGCGATTCCTCCATGCACGATACGGAGAGACGGTTTGGGCGAATATGGAATCTCGCGAGTCGAGCTTCAGTCGACTCCAACACGCAGTTCGAAGAACTTCTTAGGGAATATGACGTAGAAATCGTCGAATCGCAGTCCTACATTCTCGACCCAGCCACTCTCCAAGAATCGGCTGGAACCATCATTGCCAGAATGAAGGAAGCCGGGGTGACATCAGTCATCTTTAACGGGGATCCCATTGCTCCTCGCGATTTCACCAACGAGGCTGCTGCTCAAGATTATTGGCCAGAATGGATTGTGACCGGATCGGTGCTGGTCGACACGACAGCCTTCGCTCGGACGTACCACCAAGAACAGTGGTCCCATGCTTTTGGTATTTCGAACCTAAGTGCTCGTGTCGACAGAAGTGTCGCCTCTTCACACTTCCTGTATGAGTGGTTCCACGGGGAGCCCCCGCGAGCGAACGACAACATTGGAATCATTGATCCCGCTCCAGGCCTGTTCTACGCGGTTCTTCAGGCAGTCGGACCCGAACTGACCATTGAAGGCTTCAACGAAGCATTATTTGTGGCCGACCCCACGAGGCGTGCCCTGAGTGCTCCCAGCCTCTCCTACGGCGATAAGGACCGGTGGCCAGAATCGCAGGAACCTGACTATCACGGCGTGGACGACATTTCAGAAATTTGGTGGGATCCGACGGTCGAAGGCCTCGATGAGATCGATCGCGACGGCCGCGGAATGTGGCAATTTGCGAATGGAGGCCAACGGTACCTTTACGGCGAAATACCAGAGGGGCCCCCTCCTGCATTTGAACTTGACGGAGCTGTCACCGTCTATCTATCCCCACCAGGGAGCGAAGCGGCACCAAGTTACGAGCCGTTAAATAATCGTTAGCGATACAGCTAAAAGCGGACATTTCTGGTCTTGTGGGCCGTGGACTCCTAACATTTCGGCGCGCTGCATGGCGCGAAAGCGGGGAGCGATGCTGTGAACGATTTATCGCCTGAGGCACCACAGCGCAACTACCTGGACACCCTGGAATCAGAAGCGATTTACATATTTCGGGAAGTGGTGAGTCAATTTCGGTCCCCAATCATGCTGTATTCCATAGGCAAAGATTCGTCAGTTCTTTTGCACTTGGCACGAAAGGCCTTCCACCCTCGACCTATTCCGTTTCCACTGCTTCACATAGACACCACCTGGAAGTTCAAAGAGATGATTGCATTTCGTGATCGGATCAGTGCTGAACTTGATCTCGAGCTTTTGGTGCACACCAACCCTGAAGGATTAAATGCCGAAATTAATCCTTTCGACCATGGTTCTCAGACATACACCGACGTCATGAAGACAGCGGCGCTTAAACAGGCACTCGAGGCAGGCGGCTATGACGCGGCTTTTGGGGGCGCCCGTAGAGATGAAGAGAGGTCAAGGGCTAAGGAGAGAATTTTTAGCTTCCGAGACGCTCACCATCGATGGGACCCTAAGAATCAACGACCCGAACTCTGGAACATCTATAACGGAAAGGTTTCGGCCGGAGAGAGCATCCGGGTTTTCCCGATCAGTAATTGGACCGAACTTGACGTTTGGCAGTACATCTACCTTGAAGACATCGAAATAGTTCCGTTGTATCTGGCGGCACCTAGACCAGTGGTGCATCGCGGTGAGAACCTAATCATGGTTGACGATGACCGGATGCCATTAACGCCTGGCGAACGGCCCGAGATCAGATCGGTTCGTTTCAGGACACTCGGCTGCTACCCGCTATCAGGAGCCGTTGACTCAACAGCGTCGACCGTGCCCGAAGTCATCCAAGAAATGCTGCTAGATCGACACTCTGAGCGCCAAGGCAGAGTCATTGACCACGACCAGGTTGCATCAATGGAAGAAAAAAAGCGCGAAGGGTATTTCTGATGTCGGGAAATGACCCTCTGATCGAAACCGATGTCGAGGCCTATCTGAGAGAGCGCGGGCGAAGAGACCTCATGCGGTTTATTACCTGCGGCAGCGTCGACGACGGAAAATCGACCCTCATTGGCCGTTTGTTGTACGACACACAACGCATCGCCGATGACCACCTTGCCGAATTAGCGGTCGATTCCGCAGCGGGTGGAAGTGACCTCGACTTCGCGTTAGTTACCGACGGTCTCAAAGCTGAGCGAGAGCAAGGAATCACTATCGATGTCGCTTACCGCTATTTTTCGACGCCGAGGCGAAATTTCATCATCGCTGACACCCCTGGGCATGAGCAATACACCCGGAACATGGCGACTGGGGCATCAACTGCTGACCTAGCAGTGATACTGGTCGACGCTCGAAAAGGAGTAATAGAACAAACAAGACGCCACTCCTACATTGCCGCCCTTCTGGGGATAAAGCACTTTGTCCTTGCGGTCAACAAGATGGACCTCATCGAATACACGCAAAACGACTATTTGCAGATCGTTGCCGATTACAGGGAGTACAGCAAAGGGGTTGACCCACTATCACTGGAGTTCGTACCCATTTCTGCACTACATGGCGACAACCTCGTTGAATCCAGCTCAAGGATGCCCTGGTTCGAAGGTCCGACCCTGATTGATCATCTCGACACGGTCAACTACAAACGCACCACAACAACGGACGGGTTTCGCCTGCCCATCCAACTAGTCCTGCGTTCCTCTCCTGATTTTCGGGGATATGCAGGAACTATTACCTCTGGGGAAATCCGTCCGGGTGATCGAGTAACCGCGTTGCCGTCGGGCGTATCGTCGACCGTCGAGCGAATAGTGGGTTACAACGAAGACCGCCCGACCGCTTCCGCGGGAGAAGCTGTTGCGGTAACCCTGTCCGATGAGATCGACATCAGTCGCGGAGATCTGATGGTCGGACATGGTGAAAAAGTACAATTCGGAAACTTGATCGATGCGACGGTCATCTGGATGTCAGAAGGCCCTCTCGCCGCCGGCCAAGGTTTAACTCTTCGATCGCGTCAGGGAACAGCGAACGTCACGGTCGAAGACATTCGCCACCTCATAGACGTAAACACGCAACAAGGAATTCCGACGAGAAAGCTAAAACTCAACGACATCGCCCAGTGCTCCATAAGCAGTGACCGCAAATTGTTGTTTGAGTCCTATGCAGTTAATCGTTCCCAAGGTTCGTTCATTCTTATCGACCGAATCACCAACGCCACCGTTGCCGCAGGGATGGTTTCTGGGCTCGTATCTCCGTGGGATCGGCCACCCGCCGATTTGCTCAAAGTTCAAACATCGTCCGTTACTGCCGAAGAACGACAGCTTCGCTATAGGCAAAGCCCTTGCACAATTTTGTTAACAGGGCTCACCGGAGCCGGGAAAAGCACCATTGCCACTGCGCTCGAACGATATCTATTCGACCACGGCAACTCGACCGTGAGACTGGATGGTGAAAATGTTCGTCTTGGAATAAGTAAGGACCTTGGCTTCAGTGCAGAGGATCGATCAGAGAATCTCCGTCGCGTTGCTGAGGTAGCGCGACTAATGAATAACCAAGGGCTCATAGCGATAGCGGCTTTGGTAGCTCCCCAAGCGGGTGTTCGGTCGAGAGCGCGACAGTTAGTCGGAGGAGACCGATGGGTTGAGGTATTCCTGGATACACCCATCGCAGTATGTCGAGCCCGAGATACGAGCGGTATTTACGAAGCAGCCGAAAACGGTGAAATTGATGAGTTTCCAGGAGTTAGTGCACCCTACGAAGCGCCCGAAGATGCAGACTTACGCCTAGACACATCCACCATGACAGTGGATCAGTCGGTGCGAGCGATCATTGCACTGCTCACCGAAAGAAGTTTTATCGATGGCTGAGGGTCCGGCATCCACCAATATCTCGCGATCGCAAGGAAGCATCGACGGAGAGGCCAGGAAAAGTCTTTTGGGTCACGGATCTTGCACCATTTGGTTTACCGGACTATCAGGATCAGGGAAATCGACTCTCGCGCGCGCTCTGGAGACAGAGCTTCATTCTCGTGGCGTAGCCAGTTACGTCTTGGACGGAGACAACATTCGTTTTGGTCTCAACAGCGACCTGGGCTTTTCCCCTTCCGATCGCGAAGAAAATATCCGTCGCGTCGGCGAAGTAGCACGACTCTTTTGCGATTCGGGCCTCATTACGTTGGCGGCATTTATCTCGCCTTACATTCGTGACCGCGACCTCGTCAGAAATCTGCATCAAACCGAAAGCTTCATCGAGGTGTACCTGAACACTCCACTAGAGGAGTGTGAACGACGCGATGAAAAAGGTCTTTACCTGAGGGCGCGAAACGGAGAGATCGAAGAATTTACAGGTATTTCGGCTCCATATGAGGCTCCGATGCATCCGGAAGCAACTCTCGATACACGACGGCCGCTGCAGGAGTGCGTTGGCGAATTGATAGATCTTTTGGAAACGCGAGGGGTGATATGAGCCGACCACCACTTGAGCAATCTGTCGGTTGGCTGAGCACCTAAGTCGTAGGTAGATGTACCAATGTTCGGAACGCCACTACAGGTTTGCATCGTCACACCGCTGGAAAGAGAAAGAGAGAGACAGTGTCTAGTACTCCATGGATGACCTCAAAGGAGCACAATGAACTTTTCGAAGCTGTTAAGAATTGGGGTCGTTGGGGCCCTGACGACGAAGCAGGAGCGCTAAATCTCATCACCCCTGAGAAGCGCGCAGCGGCGGCTGGAGAAGTGACCCATGGACAGGCCGTGAGTTGTGCCCGAGAATTGCCAGTAGAACCCAACGCCGAAAATAGGCATCCAGCCTTGCACCTGATGGTTCGGGGTGGCGATGATTGCGTCTCACCAAATCTCAATATGGAATCAACGGGAGACTTTGTTGGCGTCGCTTTTCACGGTATGGCGACGTCCCATATAGATGCTCTATGTCATGTGTTCATGAATCGGCGGATGTACAACGATTTTGGCGCCGAAACCGTCAAAAGTACTGGAGCGACCCGATGCAGCATCATGGCCGCGTCAGATGGCGTTGTGGGTCGCGGAGTTCTCCTCGACGTTCCAAGAGTTCGAGGCGTTGATTGGCTCGAGCCAGGCGACGCCATCACGGCAGATGAGCTAGAAGCCTGCGAACAATCGCAGAATGTTTCTGTGGGAAGCGGCGACATATTGCTTGTGGCAACGGGCAGAGATTCTCGCCGCGCGGAACTTGGACCTTGGCATCCGTTCGATGTTGGCTTGGCCGGTTTGCACCCTAATTGCATTTCCTGGCTGAGAGAGCGAGATATTGCTGTTCTGGGTTGTGACGGAGTGAGTGATGTGTTGCCAGGAAATCACCCGGACGATTGGGTCATGCCGATTCATCAGACAGTGATTGTCTCGATGGGGGTGCACCTTTTGGACAACCTACGTCTGGATCGTCTTGCCTCGGCATGTGAAAAGTATTCCAAATGGAGCTTTCTCTTCACTGTCGCTCCGCTACGTGTCGAAGGTGGGACTGGATCACCCGCCAACCCGATTGCTCTACTCTGACGCAAGATTGCAAGTCTTAGCTGATCGCCGCTCCGTCGAGCCGGCCTTCCTCTCTCCAGTCCGCAAGAATACGGTGGAAGCGAAGTGGACCTGCACCGTAACTCGTGGTGAAAAAGCCGTCAGGGTTACCGACTTTTCCTTCGTTGTTGTAGTAGCCCGGGGTGCATTCAGCCCGGAAGCGTTCACCAAGCTTTGATTTGTCGGCTATCTCCTCAACCCACATTTCTTCGCCCTCAGACGTTGCTTCAATTGTGGTGCCACCTTGATCTCGGACCTGAGAAATCAAATACGAAATATGTGTGGCTTGTTCGTTGAGGGCTTGCGGAACGTTGACGGTGACTGCCGTGTGCGTGAACCCGAGGAAAAAACAGTTCGGAAAGTCAGTTGTTTGCATTCCATGCAAGGTTCGAGGACCATCTTCCCACTTCTGACTCAAAGTCAACCCGGCACGGCCCACAATGTCATACCCCGCTCGACGGGTGTAACCAGTACCCACTTCGAAACCTGTGGCGAACACGATGCAGTCAACCTCATATTCGACGCCATTGGCGACCACACCATTGGGTGTGAGGCGTTCCACCCCACGACCCATAGTGTCCACCAAGGTCACATTGGATCGGTTGAAAGTAGGCAAATATTCGTCGTGGAAACACGGGCGTTTGCAGAACTGTCGGTACCAGGGCTTTAGGGCCTCAGCGGTTCCGGGATCTTCCACAACTTCGTCGACACGGTTGCGAATGGTGTTCATCTTTTGGTAGTCGGCCATCTTCATTAGATAGCCCTTTTCGCGTCCGGTGACTCGTCGACCAAGCTTTCGCCCGGCGAGTTTGGCGGCGGTCCCCGTCAGATTTCTGAAAATATCGGTCCAGCCATCTGACACCAAATCTTCCTCTTGGTCGCCTCCACTCACCAGGGTGTTGAAGTTTTCCATTCGTCGGTATTGCCAACCCGGTTCCAATGACGCCACCCACTCCGGATCAGTTTCGTGATTATTTCGTACGTCAATTGATGAGGGCGTGCGTTGGAACACGTATAGATGGTCTGAAGAGTCACCGAGGTGGGGAATGCATTGAATGGCTGTGGCACCCGTACCGATAATTGCGACTTTCTTGTCGGCTAGTCCTGTGAGGTTCCCGGTGTTATCGCCGCCTGTGTAGTTATAGTCCCATCGACTGGTGTGGAAGGTGTGTCCCTGATAGGTATCGATCCCAGGGATTCCGGGAAGCTTCGGACGGTTCAGGGGTCCATTTGCCATTGCGACAAATTGAGCACGCATTCGGTCACCGCGATCGGTTTCAATGATCCACCTTGAGATGGAGTCATCCCACGTCAACTTGGTAACCGAAGTGCTGAAACAAGCCTTTTCATAGAGCCCGTAGTGTCGTCCGATGTTTTGCGTGTGCTCCATGATTTCGGGAGCGAAGGAATACTTGTGTTTGGGGATGTAATCGAGCTCTTCGAGCATTGGGAGATAGCAGTAACTTTCAACGTCGCACATCGCTCCTGGATAACGATTCCAGTACCAGGTGCCTCCGAAATCTCCGCCTCGTTCAATCACTCTGATGTCTTCAAATCCGGCTTCTCGTAGGCGCCCGCCCATTAACAATCCGCCAAAGCCGCCCCCAATAATTGCGATCTGCACTTCATCGGATAGCGGTTTGCGTTTATCCACCTCTTCGTAAGGGTCGTCAAGATACTTAGCGAACTCGCCGGCAATTTCTACGTACTGATCGTTGTGGTCATCTCGAAGGCGCTTGTCGCGCTCAGAGAGGTACTTAGCGTGCAGTTCCTGGGGGTCAAAATCGATCTCACCCAAAACCGCCGTTACGGCGTCATCCATCTCATCCATGACTCGACACTACCTGGAATCTAAGGGCAGTTAGTTAATCGGTGGGAGAATTCAGGACCAGTGAACCCTCGCCCAGGTCAAGGTGGAACAGTAATACACATCGCGGTCATCTCCGGCGGACAGAAACATCCCGTTCGCGATACGTGATCCTGTAGCCACGCGGCTAAGCAATTCGCCGGTAGTGATATCCACCACGATAATGTCGTCAGATTGTTCGTCAGTGAAGTCATTAATGACGAGTTCTCCGGAGTCAGGGAAGACGACGGGTTGCATCGAAGGCTTGACATCCAAATGCCAGATCGGTTCCAACCGACCCCGGGTTGAAATGCCTGCTAGTCCTCCGTTGACGGAATCCCAGGCGATAGCGGTCGCTAGTTCGGGAATGTTTACTGGTGGCGCAACGATTCCTCCTCCAGGAGTGCCAAATGGTTCGATTGTTTCCAATGTGCCGTGAATCTGGTTGATGCGCAGCAGCCGCTGAGCACCGTTCCATGGCGCTGGTTGTTGCCAAGACAAACGTTTCCCAGGTGGCTCTTCGAAACGACCGTTCGGGAGAGCGTGATGGATGGCTCGCACAGGCTCTATATCGCCGCAGTCCATGAGCCACAAATGGCCGTCAGAGATACAGGAATCCCAGGCGAGACCCCATTGGCTGTCCGCGTCGCGATATCTGCATTTCCAGTCAGCGATAATCGGTTTGCTCTTAACGACGTCGATGCGCCACACGTGTTCGGTTCCCGGCACGTAAATAGAGTCGATGCCGTCATGTTGATCTGCGGCAATTCTGCCCATCGAGCCCTCAGGGAGCACAAGAGTTTCAAGCACCTCTAACCCATCGGGCTCTAGGAAGGTAAGAGTGGTTCCGCCTTGCCCTTCGAGACGAAGGTCCTTGGTGACAAGGGTGCCATCAGAAAGGACGAGTAGTCCGTTATGAGCGCGATTAACAGGTAGTTGTCTTTCGCTAATGACCCTTAGGTCGCCGGGATCGAGACTGTGTAGGTAAGAGCCGTTGACCGACATGATTAAGCCGTTCGCGTGAACGAGTATTGCTCCACACCACACGTGATCTCCGCAAGGCAGTTGCGGTGATTCAGCCAACGTGTCTAGTGATGCCGGGTCAAATCGGGTTACCCATCCATAAGGAACAGGTCCAGAAAACGCGGGCATTGTTCCCCCGAGATACCACTCGCCTGGGTCGCGGCAAACTGTCATGACGTTCCAACGGTCATTTCGAACCGAGGTAACTGTGACATCGGCGTCCCGGACATCGAGGCTGCCGTCGCGGGCCTTTTGTCGACGGTTCCCACCACACTCGACGGGCCAGGCGGAATCCCAGTACCCAGCGGCAGGTGTTGTGCGATCTGTTGATGTCATTGTCATCAAGTGGCCCACTAATCTTCTGGTAGAGAATTACTGACTTGAATAACCCAGGGGTCGTGGAAAGTCAATGCAGCGTAGCGAGCAAATTGCGCAGGTAAAGGTGCTTCTGGCGCACCTGGATGCTGGGGTCAACGTGGACGCTGGCGGTATCCGCCTTAATCCCACCGATAGTTACACCGATCCCGAAATTGCTCGCAAAGAGCGCACCCTCTTTTTTCAAACGCATCCGCAACTGCTGGGATTGTCAGGTGATTTACCCGGACCGGGAACGTTTATCACTGTTAACGATTTGGACACTCGGATTCTCGCGACGCGAGATGATGACGGCCAATTTCATGCTTTTGTGAATGCCTGTCGACATCGGGGGGTTGTGGTCGAGGAACGAGATGCGGGACAGGCGCGACGGTTCATCTGCCCGTTCCATAGCTGGACGTATGATCCACAGGGGTCCTTGGTCGGACTACCCAAGGAAGAGCACTTTGGATCCATCGATAAAGAATGCTTCGGTCTCATTGAGCTTCCAGCTGAAGAAAAATATGGGTTTCTTTTCGCAAACCCTGATCCCGCAGGGTCGTTGGATGTTGAAGCGCTACTAGGACCTGAGTTGAGCTCGGAGATGGATGCTTGGGACTTTGGATCTCTTGTCCGACTGGGCGGAGATTGTTATGACGTCGACTGCAATTGGAAACTCGCGATGGATACTTTCGGGGAGACGTATCACTTCAATTCGTTGCACAAGGACTCATTGGCAGCGTTTTTCGAGGGGAACGTCCAGTGTTACGACTCTTATGGCCAACATCACCGCATGATCTTGTGCCGTAAAGCAATCCACGAGATGCGAAAACTGCCAGAAGATGAATGGGATATCACTATTGCAGGCCTCCCGGTGTACTGGCTGTTTCCGAATACCATCTTGCTCCCGAACGACTTTGGCATGTACGTGGTGCGCGCCTACCCAGACGCTCATTCACCGGGACGCCACAGAAGTGTGATCACTTTCTACGCTCAGCAGGACGCAGGCCGCGTCACACAGCGTGAGGCCGACAAAGCTTCGGAACGCAGGACTCAGATCCAAGATGCCCCAGCGGACGCGCTAGAAGAGATTGCGCGGGGCTTCGCTGAAATCATCCGGGACGAAGATTACGTGGCAAGTGCCAGTCAACAGAGGTCGGCTTCAAGCGGAGCGCTGCCACATGTTGTATTCGGTCGCAACGAACCAGCTCTCCACCACTACCACAACACCTATCGCTCAGCATTAGGTCAAGAACCGCTGCCCCTACTAGAAGCGTGACGGTCTCCCTCGAAGGATGCACTTGACCTCGTCTGAGTGCATGAGGGACGTCTGACTGTTCATTAGGAGGCCGTCGCGCCGAGTGGAATGACGCTTTTATCTAGCTGAGCTAAAACCGCGTTGACGTGACGAGGGTCGCACGACCCCGACGGCCAAATAGCCACGAGGCCGTGACCGCCGACATCCGTCGCCTCAACCGTCAATCGCCTTCCCACACCTTGGACCAGATATTGGCTTTCACCGACACTCACAAATCCCTTGATGCGAACCACGGATCTAGAGAGCTCACCCAAGACAGACCGGATTTGGTCCACTGAAACAGCATTGGCATAGTGAAGATGAGCGGTGTCGAATTCGACGTTCGGCGTCGAGAAGTTCTCACGGGTCTCCGTTTTGTCAAGCCCGATAAGAGTTGACATGGACAGCGTGTGAGCGTCGATCAATGGTGAATCCGTATGGTTCCGCAACCAAGCTCTGAGTTCGCTGATCGCTCCGTCGCTACATAAGTCGAGATGTGTCAGTACGAGCAGATCCGCCTGACGCAGTTGTTCGACACAAAGCTTTCCGACGAAACGGTCACCACTTTGAGCTTGGATCGTGGAGCTATTGACTACGACGATGACCGCGTTTAGGGAGCAACCTGGCCAACCTTGACCGTAAGTCGCAATTTTGTGCGGATGGGCTACACCACTTGCCTCGATAATCACATGATCAACGCTCGGACGTATCTTTAGAACCTCATCGAGCGCAGCACCAACGCTGTCGCTAATCGTGCAGCAGACACACCCGTTGGACAACGAAATCGTATTGACACCGCGTTCTGCGATTAGGCCGTCATCGATGTTGATCTCCCCAAAATCGTTCACGAGCACTCCGAGGCGCGCAACGTCTTGTTGGTGAAGTAGCCGGTTGATTAGCGACGTTTTCCCCGCGCCCAAATAGCCGCCGACAACTGTTACGGGCGTTGAACGTGTTTGGGTCATAGGGGATAAGGGACTCCTTCGAACACCGTGCCCCAGATCGGAATATCGCGCAAGCCCTCAACTCCGGTTTCCCAGGGGTCGTCCTGCAACACAGTGAAGTCAGCCTTTTTGCCCCACCGAAGGCTTCCGATCTCAGCCTCCCGGTTCAGAATGAAGGCCGCGTCAATGGTGATGGCGCGCATCGCTGCCTCCAGAGAAATGCGTTCGTTGGGTGCCATGATCTCGCCCGATTCATTGATGCGGTTCGTAGCGACCCAAGCGTTATGTAACGGTTTTGCGGGGGCCATAGTGAAATCGGAGTGGAGGGCAAAAGGAATCCCCTCGCGTTCGACGGTCCCAAGACGCGTCATTTGTGATGCTCTCTCGTATCCGATTGAACTGCTTCCAAACACGTCGGATAATTCATACAGGTAGTACACCTGCCCTGAAATCAACGCTCCCTGACGCCCAATGCGGCGAACTTGTTGAGCATCAGATAATCCGAAATGTTCGAAAGTGAATCGGTGGTCGAAGCGAGGGCGTTCCCACTGCAATTTTTCTAGCGTCGATAGGGCGAGTTCAACACCTTCATCGCCGGTGCAATGAACGTGAATTTGAAAGCCAGCATTCCAGAGGACTCGAGCTGTGGCTTCAAATTGTTCAGGCGGGGTTATCCATTCGCCGTCATGACCGTCAAGATACCCAGGCGGGTTCAACCTCATAAGTTCCGCGAAAAATCCCCCATCGGCCAACATTTTTACATGATTGCCAAACCTCAAGCGGTGTCCATTACGTAACTGGTGACTCCGAAGTTGTTCGACCAGACTTGATTTCTGATCACTGCCATCGGCGGCCATCATCCCCTCTGTATTGACGGCGTATGGCATGAATTCAGTACGAAAAGGAACTTCGATGCCCCCAATGACTTCCTCTAGCGCCGCCCATTCCAGATCAAGGTCATACATGGGGAAAGCCGCGTCACAGATGGTGGTGTGCCCGCCGGCGTGGATTACGTCGCGTGCTCGCTGCAGACCTGTCCTGAAGCGTGAGGGTTCCAAAGAATGAGGAAGGAAATGCCGATTGGCGACAAAGAGACCATTTTCGAAAAAGGCGCCTCGTTCAACGTCGATTTGGGGATGACGGTGGGCAGCGTCCATATCGAGCCCCATCCACTGAAAACACGCGTCATTAACGATTATGGAGTGGTAACCGCGATGCCACACCACTATTGGCCGATTGGGGTCAATGCCGTTGAGGAGCTCCCGATCAACATCTCCATGCCAACGCGGGTGATGGCCGTAAACAAAAATCGGTTCATCGTCGGGACCGTCAGCCGCCAGGGTAGTCAAAACCTCGAGGAAATCGGAGCGGGTGCTGACAGCGCCAATCTCTGCCCAGGGAAGGTCCCACTCTACTGCAGTCGCGAAATCCATCGTGAGAAGCCGAGCCGCCATCGAGGGATGAAGATGAGGGTCGATAAACCCTGGCATTAAAACGTGATTAGCGAACGTGTCATCAATAGTGTGAGGGGCTCGTTCTAGCCAAGGTTTCAGCGACTCCAAGGTACCGACGCTCACGATGTGACCGTCGCGAACGGCGACGGCTTCCGCTATCGGCAATGAAGGTTCCATGGTCCGGACCCGACGCGCCGTGTAGACGACGAGGTCACTCATAGGTCAGTGCTTGGCGCCCAGGTCGAATGCGTCCCGCTCGAGATCCTCTCCGGGAGTTGGATACGGCAAACGGGCCCCTCCATCAAACTGGCGGCGTCAAATACCAACGCCTCAGAGATGTCGTTGTTGAGATCGGAAGCGAAGGTAACTAAGTAACCATCGTCTTCTGCCGTTGAATTATCTCTTGGGGCCATAACCGTCTCACTTATAAAGACACCTGGTTCGAACTCAAAAAGTTCTTCCACCTGAGTGTCGAGGTCATGTTTGATGAGGCCATCAAAAGCGAATAACCCACGCGCGCATCGCGCGTTATAGGAGTAGCGGTGAGGTCGACCGGCGTGGCGCCCATTGATCATCGGAAACTCTGCACAGGTGTCGCTCATGGGTTGTTCGCGGCACTCACCGGTAAGAACATTGAATTTCCACCTGTGAGCGCGAGCTTCCAAGACGTTCATATCCAAAGTCTCGAACCCCTTGAGTGAACCTGCGTGTCTCTCGACCCCACTGGCGGTGGGGTTGTGTTGGAAAAATCCGTCCAGTACCACCCAATCCCCGTCCTCGTAGGCGTTCGTCCAGTGAAGAACAAAAGTCGGATCCGCCTCGAACCAAAGAATGTCCTCGGTTGATCCATGTCGCGGCACGAGCGCGAACCGGCTCGGGAGGTCGCGGTCGAACACGTTCGAGTAGTAGCCCTCCGCGAGCGCTTCGGGATTCCAAAAAAGTGGAAGGTCGTTGAGAATTGACCAGTTCGGAGTGAACGCCATGTCGTGAGGAAGGCGGGGACCTGGAAGCGGGATGTCTACGTGATCGGTGAGTTCTCCGGATCGGCTGACTACCCCATAACGCAGATGGGGGGCTTCGGCGAAATAGCTGAAGAAAAGCAACTCTCCGGTATGTTCATCAACTTTTGTGTGGGCGGACACTCCCTCCGGCGGGAAGAAACCGTTCCAAGTTGTTTTGCCCAAATCGGCCAACGTTCGCGGATCCAAGCGGTACAACTCTCCGCATTGATAGAAACTTGCCAGAGCGACCCCTCCATGAACAATGACGTCAGTAGAAGCGTTGTCCTTCATGAAAGTTCTCGCGCCCCAGCCATACTCGGCGATAGCGTTCGACGGGTGCTCGGAAATCCCGGCCCAAAGGCTGTGTTTGGTTTCTTGTTCAGCTAGGAAACCATCGGTACGGATGAATCGATTCGCATAGCGGGCTTCGCCGTTCTCAAAACTGATTGAGTGCATCATGCTGTCGCCATCAAAGGGGTGGTACCGCTTGATTGGCTCGAACAGGGGATTCTCAGTATTGCGCAGGTAGACGCCATTTAGGTCATCGGGTATTTCACCTACGACGTCCATATCCCAGGCGTCATATTCCCGATGTTGGGGCTGCCAAATTCCGGTCCGGTAGGGATGGTCATCATCGGGCGGTAGTCCCGGTTCAAAAGTTTCGCGCAGCGTAGCCGTCATGGCGTCTCCCCGAGGATCGCACCCGCGTCTGAAGCGGATGTCGTGGGGCCAGAATAACTTGTTTCTCCAAACTGACTAAACGCGACGCGCGTTGCCGCGTTATGTGAGGCGTCGTGACTACAAATCTCCTACCTCGGGAAAATCGGAAGGCGGCATGATGTCGACCATCGCTGAGCGTTGCTGTGCCAGCATTCCGCCATCTACTTTCAAGATGTCTCCTGTTACATAGTTCGACTCTTCAGATGCAAGAAATAGTGCTGGACCGGTCATGTCGAATGGTTCACCGATGCGACCCATTGGAACGTTTTCACCGCGTAAAGAACGTTCCTCTACATCGAGACCACTTGTGTCTATTGAACCTGGCATTAATGCATTAACGCGAATGCCGTAGGGGCCCAGGTCAAGCGCTAGGGCGCGAGTAAAAGCTTCAATACCTCCTTTAGAGGCGTCGTAAGCGGTAAAGGATCGATGTGCGCGAGTAGCGCCTCCTGATGACATGTTGATGATGACACCGGTCCCGGCACGAGCCATTGCAGGTGCCGCGCGATGGCAGCAGAGAAAGTGTCCTGTGAGGTTGACGTCGAGTATGCGACGCCACCATGTCTCGTCAGCTTCAAAGAAATGAAGCATGGGTCCTACCATTCCGGCGTTATTCATCAGAACCTCGACGTGCCCCCAATTGGCCTCAACGCGGCTGAAACCGTCTGACACCTGTTGGCTGTCGGAAACATCAAAGGGCACGGCAATTGCTGAGCCGCCGCCCTCTGCGATCCTCGCAGTCGTAGTTAAGGCAGCGTCCGGATCGATATCGTTGACGGCTACGAGGGCTCCTTGTTCTGCGAAGCGATCCGCCAACGCTTGCCCAATGCCGTGACCGGCACCTGTAACTAGTACAACCTTGTTGGCGAGATCCGGGTATTGAGACATTTTTCCTCCGATACGTGTTCGCGTTGGTTGATTAAGAGCGCAGTCCTCTAGGGGTTCCGCCAAGATCAGACCGGACAGATCCATCGAGGTCTCCGTCTGAGACTATGTAGCGACAGATGCGCTTTCCGTGTTCGGACAATGTCTCGTAGAGGGAGGAAGGGATCGATCGTGCCATTGGTTCGCGGAACCAGGGCGCGTAGTACTCAATGTTGGGGATCGCACGCGCTTCGTTAGACAGGTTCGGGGTTCCCCCATGCCAGGCACGCGGATCGCGAATTAGAACACTTCCGGCCGGAGCGGGACACGTAGTGCTCAATTTCATCCAAGCTGGTTCGTCATCCAGCGTCGGAATTGGTTCATGAGAGTGTTGAGTTCCCGGTATCTGTCGGGTTGGGCCGTTTAGCGCGGTGAAGTCCGTCATGAGAAAGTTGCAGCAAACATACGGGCACGGTAAATCGCGAAGAGTTAACAGTCCTCTGGGATCCCAGAATGCTCCGGAAAACTTGCCGCCGTCGCTATCGGCTGCCGCTGCGTGGTCGGCGATTTCGCGGCGATCACCGACGTCGCTATGCAGCGGTTGATAATCAATGGCTCCGGGCAAGCAAAAGTCTCCACCACCGCCTCGGCAGATGTAGTCCTGCGATTCGAAGATCGATTCAAGAATGGGAGTAATCGTGGGCAGGTCGATGAGCATCGCCCACTCCGGGTTGTGGAGTTGGTGCCCCGTTGTGCTCGCTGATCCGAAGCTGTAACGGTGCGATCCGCGGTTTCCTTGGCGGGCGATATCGATTTCCATGACCGCTTCATCGAGGTCCGCCGAATTTTAGTAAGGGGACATTACCTGACTTATCATAATGACGTACAAAGCCATTGGAGCCGTATTATGAGGAGTCCGTCATTATGATCACCAAATTTTCATCACTGTTCGCCGGCCATATTGATCTCGGAGAGATGGGTGAGGACACGACGCCGGTCAACGAACGTTTCTATTCGAACGAGCAACTGGCCAGCGTGTTCACGAAGTCCGAAACGCTAGCGCGCTGCATGGACACGCTTGGCTACGACACG
>ENA-UPTF01000466-UPTF01000466.1-marine-metagenome-genome-assembly--contig:-NODE-466-length-28799-cov-3.704930_pt1 | contig 28799 bp, 25 predicted proteins | sample MGYA00238166_ERZ767019 | MGnify/ENA primary metagenome ERZ767019 (study PRJEB28930, sample SAMN06266391) | marine metagenome | isolation source: Sea water from 250 m depth | place: Atlantic Ocean | study... | reverse complement strand
GTCTGTGTAGATTGAGTATACCTGCTTTACGCAAATCTTCTTGTCCACGGATTATTAACATATCATCGATTGCCGCGTCTCACCCGCAGGAGATATTCCCGCATTACAGTGCAATGAAAGCAGGGATGTCTAACCTAACGGTTTCACTGGCACAAACTCTAGCCGAGGATGGTATTTGCGTCAACTCCATCTCGCCTGGTCCTGTATGGAGCCAGTCATGGGAAAAAGAAGCTAAAGCTCAAGCCAGTGGACAATCTTTTGAGCAGGTCAAAAATGATATCATGGGACAGACGAGCATAAACATTCCCCTTAATCGAATGGGGATGCCAGAAGATTTAACTGGACTGACTCTGTTTCTTGCTTCCGAGCAATCTGCGTGGATCACCGCAACAAACTTCGTTATTGATGGTGGATTAACGCGGAACCCTTTCTAATAGAATTTTTCCGATTCTGTATATCTTTTAACCTATTCGCATTTCAATAAATGAAACCTTCTATCAACCCACAAATTTTTCGGGAATATGATATCCGCGGTATTGTGGGTACAGATCTCACCCCAGCATCCGTAACAAGTATTGGTAAAGCCATTGGAACCTATATAAGGCGGGGGAATGGAAAAAAAATGATTCTCGGTAGGGATGTTCGTTCTAGTTCCGTAGAGTTTTGTAATATTCTTTCCAAGGCTTTAAATTCGACTGGTTGTAATGTTATCGATATCGGAATGGTTCCCACACCGGTATTGTACTTTGCCCTTCATCACTTCAATGCTGATGGCGGCGTCATGATTACGGGTAGTCACAATCCTCCTGAGTTCAATGGATTTAAAATCAGCCAGGGTTTCCATAGTTTGTACGGAGAAAAGGTGCAGGAGTTGAAGGGATTGATAGAGGTGAATGACTTTGAAGTAGGAACTGGTACCACTCAGCAACAGCCAGTGTTAGCTGAATATATGGAAAAAATATGTTCTATTTTGGAAATTCCCAGAAAAATAAAGGTAGTGGTTGATGGAGGTAATGGTTGTTTTGGCATTGTTGGCCCGGATCTATTAAAAAAGTTGGGGCAAACACCTATCGAACTATTTAGCGAACCAGATGGTACATTTCCTAATCACCATCCGGACCCTACAGTTTCAGAACATCTTACCGACCTAATTGAAAAAGTCCGTCTGGAAAATGCAGAACTCGGTATTGGATTTGATGGCGATGCAGACCGAATAGGGGTTGTAGATGAAAAAGGAAACATTTTATGGGGTGACCAGTTGCTCACAATTTTTGCTCGAGATATTCTTTCCCGAAATCCGGGAGCCACTATCGTTGGTGAAGTAAAATGTTCGCAAAATCTCTATAAAGACATTAAAAAACACGGAGGAGTCCCGGTAATGGCTGCAGCAGGACATTCTTTGATAAAAAATAAAATGCGCGAAACAGGAGCCTTGTTAGCTGGAGAAATGAGCGGACACATATGCTTTGCAGATAATTATTATGGTTTTGACGATGCCATTTTTGCAGCATGTAGAGTTTTACAAATTGTCGCCCAATCGAACAAAAAGGTTTCTGAAATGCTTGCCGACCTTCCCGAAACGGCTTATACACCTGAGATTCGAATTGATTGTCCTGATGACCAAAAGTTTAAGATTGTTCGTGAATTAACAGAAATATTTCGAGAAAAATATGAAGTGATAGATATCGATGGAGTTCGGGTCAACTTTGATGATGGGTGGGCTTTGATTCGGGCTTCAAACACACAACCTGTTTTAGTTCTTCGACTTGAAGCTGTTACCAAAGAAAGATTGAAAGAACTGGTTGCAGTCATAAAAAAACAAACTGACAAATATAAACCTGTTATTCAGTTCGATTACGAGCCATGATAAAAAAGTATTTACATACTCGGTTTCGGGTATCAGATATGGATAAATCTATATCTTTTTATCAAGATATTCTGGGAATGGAAGTTATCGAGGAGAAAACTTCACCGCGTGGTTCAAAACTCGTTTTTCTGAAGTTTCCTGGAACGGATTGTGATCTGGAACTATGCTCTTTCCCAAATTCAGGATTGGTTCACGTTCCTGAAGATTTAGTACATCTTGCTTTCGAAGTGGAAAATTTGGAAGATTGTATCAACCGGCTCAATGCTGCGGGTATCCCAATCACCGAAGGCCCATTGGAGTCTTCAAATGGAACACGATTTATATTCACTGAAGACCCAGATAAATATGAAATCGAGTTGATGCATTATAAGAAATAATATTCATGCACTATAATTCCTGAATATTCTACCACTAAAGAATAAGCCCATTTTTCTTAAGCCATTCTTCGGTGTTGAACTTTTTATTAGAATATTCCTGGAACTCGATTTCTTTTTTGGAGAGTTGCTGTCCATCGATGAACTGCGATTTCTTTAGAGATTTTCTGCTAGCGCGTTTTTTAGGAGTAGGTTGTTCTTCTGTGAGCTCTTCTTCAACTTCTAATTCCAATGAGTCGGTCAACACTTCCATCTTCAGTACAAGAACCATAAAACTTTTTGGGCAGATTTCTTCATTTTTTTGAATTTCTGCGACGATTTTTTTCACCTTAGGTGACACCATTACTGCTTCTGTAATGGCCTTGGATAATTTTTCAAAACTGCGCTCAGCTCCATCGGATTCACTCACAAAACCCCCCTTTCGATTTTATAAAACTCGAAAAAAATTAAATCATTTACATATCTAACCTTAAACCCACCAAAATCTCTTGTCAAGGAGACCTTTGTAAAAACATAAAAAAGAAGATAAGTTATAATTTGTTCTACTGAATTTGTTCTTAATTAAGAGATTATTGTTTTATGGATTTTGCTCAAAAAATTTTATCTTCCCCGTCTCTCGTGTGGATTTTGGCGGCAATGGGGTTTTATCTCATCAATATTTTTATGGGTTTGTTTATTGGTTTTCAAAAGAAAACAGTCCAAAACCTTAAAATTCACAAATACTTTTTTTATTCAATCGCATTTTGTCTGATATATTTTCTGATTATGAATCAGATACACCATGAAAACATGTGGGTAGATTATGCAGTGGTCTTTTATATTGTCGCATTCGTGCCTTTCAGCAAGCGTTGGGATATTTTGGCGCACGCCATTATTGCCGCAGTTGGTTTCACACTATTACCACTTCTTATCGTTATCCAAATATAGGTAATTTTGTCAAGTATTTTGCATTAGTAAGTACCCAGAGGGAGAGAAGGGTGATGAAAAAGGAGAGAAGAGATTGGTCTATAGATCAGTCAGCTATAGCAGCTTTGACGGTAATGTCACCGTAGACTTTTATCCGACAGCCGAGTTTCTGATGGTCTTCCAGTCGGTGAATTTTTTCAAAGAAGGTTCGCCCATTGACGTTTTCCATAGGTTCAACCTCTACGACGCATTTGGCACATAAGCCACTACCCCGGCAATTGAGAAATTTGTTGAGGCCTTTATAAACCTCGGCATCATTATAAAGAGCTGCCTGCCTTAAATTGGCACCATAACCTGCTTTAAACTCGTAAGTTTCATCAGTTTCGGTGTTTATGACTTTTATTTTTGGCATGATAAGCCCTTTACATATTGTTTTTAGCGAGCGCTATTAATGCCCGAATAACAAGGCAATGTCAATCCTAATCTCAATTTGGTTGCTATTCCGTGAAGAGAAATTATATAGAATAGTTATGGCCCATAAGAATTTTCTTTTCTTTCAAGTAGTTCTGAATTTTGGTCGATGCTTCTTTTGCATTCTGGGCTTCATCAAGCGAAATTAAAATATCCGGTTGGCCAACAGGTTTTGAACTGACCTGTATTTCTACTACTTGATATGGGTTTGCCAATAACTTGAGATCTTCTTGATCTTCCCTGTGAAACGCATTTGATGTAGAAATCACCACATGCCCGGCATCAAGAAATAGTTTAGCAACTTCGCCCAGTCGCCTTGCAGATTCTTCTTCGGAACTTCCTATATCAGCAGAGACTCCTAAATTCACATTTCTTCGATCCAATAGATAACTTTGGAAATTGTTTTGGAAAAGGTTACGCTCCAGTGTTCTTGCTAGCGGCCCTTTTCCTGATCCTGGTTCGCCGGTAATAAGGATTAGTGCAGCGCTGTGCCCGTTTCGATAAGCTCGTTCTTCTGGTTTAATATCGCTTTTGATCCAGTTAAAATCGCGGGTACGAACTTCATCTCTAAGTTTATCTTCTTTTGTTGTGGGGCTATAGGTGGTTATTATTCCACCACCACACACATCATATTCATCTACCAAAACAAAACGTCCTGTGGTCGCGATAGAGCCAAAAAGATCGAAAGCCACAGGTGATCTCGTTTTTAAAGTAAGTTCTGCAACATCATTTTTGGCAATGTACTCTTGATTGCTAAGAGTTTCCAGGGTAGAGGCATCAATTGCTTTTTTAAATTCATGAACTTCACATTCCACTTCTTGCGTGTTGAGCTTAATCGTAAACTGTCTTCCCTTTTCCAACTTTCGTTTCCCCATCCAGAAAACATTTGCATCAAAAGTTGTCGATACGATGGGTAGCTCGTCCATCAAGGTGCAGACGTCCCCACGCTCAACAAAAATCTGTTCATCCAAGGTGAATCCGATGGACTCTGAAGAGGTTGCACCATTAGGTTGTTTGGGAACGCTCCATGATTCGATTGTTTTAACTACGGCTTTTTTGTTCGAAGGCGAGAAGATAACACGGTCTCCTACCTTGAGTTTGCCAGATTCCACGCGCCCCGCAATGATTCTTCGTTCATCAAACTTATATACATCTTGTACTGGAAAGCGGAAGGGGAGATGATCGGGTCTTGGCTTTTTCTCAAACTGATCGAGCATACTTAAAACAGTCGGTCCTTTGTACCAGGGCATTTCGTCTTTGAGCTCGGCTATATTTGTGCCCAGCTTTGCTGAGACAGGGATGAACTCTCTTGCCTCAACGCCTAAAGATGCTAGAAAGTTGGAATATTCTGCCTTGATTTTGGAATAAACTTTTTCGTCGTATCCCACTAGGTCCATTTTGTTGATGACCACCGCTACCTGGGTGAGACCCAATAGTTTGAGGATATAACCATGGCGGCGGGACTGTTCCTGCACTCCCTCCTTGGCATCGATGAGTAAAAGCGCGGCTTCAGCATCGGCGGCACCCGTCACCATATTTTTTAAAAACTCTTTATGGCCCGGCGCATCAATGATCACATATTTTCTTTTCGCCGTATGAAAGAAGATTTGTGAGGTATCGATGGTGATACCTTGCTCCTGTTCTTCCTCCAAAGCGTCCAGCAGGAAAGCGAACTCAAAAGTTTTTCCCTGTTGGTCACAAATGTCTTGTACAAACTGAAGTTTACCTTCAGGAAGGCTTCCCGTATCAGAGAGCAGGCGACCCACTAAAGTAGATTTTCCGTGATCCACATGACCTACGATAACCATCCGCATCAAGCGGGTGGAAAGATCTGGAGCACTTCCGTTATTACCCATTTACATATATCCTCGGGCTCGAAGTTTTTGCATCGCGTAGGTATCTTCCTGATCCTGTGCCCTGCCGGAGCGCTCTGCTGTGGTTGCGTTTTTCAACTCTTCAACAATCTCTTCTACATTTTTTGCATTAGAATCTATGGTACCTGTGCAAGGTGCACAGCCTAAAGAACGGTATCGTTTACCCTCGGGGGTTGCAAAATAGAGATCTATGATGGGGATGTTCTCCCGCAAAATATATTCCCATACGTTCAACTCCGTCCAATGAAGAATGGGATGTATCCGGATATGTGTGTCGTCCGAAAATTTAGTTTTATATTGATCCCATAACTCGGGAGGTTGGTCTTTAAAGTTCCATTCAAAGTTTTTATCCCGTGGCGAGAAATAGCGTTCTTTGGCGCGAGTGCCTTCCTCATCGCGGCGGATACCGAGAATAAGTCCAGTGTAACCTTCTTGCTCCATGATGCATTGCAGGCCCTGCGTTTTAAGAGCTTCACAGCATACGATGCGCCCTTTTTCGTGGTTCATCCCCTCATCCAGGGCTTTCTGGTTTTTTCCCACTACCAGGTTCAATCCCCACTCCTTTGCATAAAAGTCGCGGTATTCGATCATTGCTGGGATTTTATAGGTAGTGTCTATATGAACCAGAGGAATGGGGCAATGCCCGAAAAAGGCCTTGCGTGCAAGCCAGAGCATTATTGTTGAATCCTTACCGATCGACCACAGCATGGCAAGGTTTTTAAAGTTTTTATAGGCCTCACGGAGGATATATATACTCTGATTTTCAAGCTCGTCTAGGTGATCCATGTAATGTAATAATTCCTCAAATTAAAACCCACGGTAATATTCCCCAGGGTTTTTCATGTATATTTTATAAAGATCTTTGTCGGATTCCCCGTCCGCTTTTGGCGGGCTCATTTGTAGTAGAAAGTCTACTTTATCCTGATTTATCAATAGAATCAAGGGGGACGGTGATTTTACGGGAATTTGGTCCAATACGCAATGAGAATGCTGCTTTTTTTTGGTTTTTTAGACACAATGTTGGTCTAGGACATCGGGGAAGGGGGACAACTTAGCCAATATTGTAGCTTTGAACGCAACAATTCTGATAAATCTCAATCCCTGTATTTACTTTTCAAGGCTTAGCAATAGGATTATTTCTTTCTGATCGAAAATAATATAATGCTTCATAAATCAGATCAGTTTATTGTAGCTAGTAAATTTGCCGAAATTCTAGTATTTAGGGCAAATGATTTTCAGGTTTTCGCCGTCACCAATTTTAAGTTTTGGCGTGCAAAGCAACAGATCGTTCCTGGTCTAGCGAATTACTTTTGCGGGGACTTCTAATGAGTTTAATAGTTCTAAAAAATGATTTCTTGGAATAAGAAAAGAACAACCTTCCTTATAATTGGTTCCGGTGTCTGGATATTTTTCCTAATCGTATTATCAATTTACCTTTATCCAGAAAAAAGAAATAATCCAAAATTAGAAAAGAAAGAATGGATTGATTTACTGCGAAAAGAGAACAAAAATCATGAAGAAAATATTGCTGTTCTAAAAACATTAAAGGAACAAAAACCCTTTAATGTAGATAAGAGTGAAATTAAAATTTTAATTGAAAAATCTATCACTAGTCTTGGATCATCTATCTTGCAACATCAAAGGGAATACAATGAAAAAAAGGAAAGGTCTTTGAAGTTTCTCTTTTATGGATTAGGAATATTGGTAGGAACATGGGGTCTTCTCTATTTTTTTTCAGAAAAGAAAGGTTAGTTTTTATTTGTTTTTAAGCAACTTTGATAACCTGAAAAGAGAGTTTCGAAATTCTTAAAAGATTTTTTCATAACCTCAAGTTTTTTAAAACAGTTTTCCCCTCCATTTGCCTTAACCGTTTTTTTAAATTCTCTAGAACAATCGAACCCTAATTCCCCTTGTTTTATCATCTGCACGCAGGTTTTTAGCCTATTAGCTCTATATTTCAAATTGCTGAAAACCTTGTCACGATATTCTGCAGCAGGCCGGGCACATAGCTCAACATCGTCAATTTCCTGAATTAGTTGATCCGCGTGATTATTGAATTTTATTTTTATATCATCACAAATAATTTGGTTGGCCCAGGCAGGAGAAGAAAAAAGAAGGATTATTGGTAAAAACAATATACAAAATTTTTTAAGGCCCCTAATATAGTGTGACCTTATATACATTCTTCGAACGCATTAAAAATGCGAGTAGATTTCAAATAGACTGCTAAAACTTTTCCCCTTAAGATCATTTAATCTTCCATTCGGTCCCATTGGCAGTATCTTCAATAAGCACACCTATTGCGGTTAGTTCGTCTCGGCAGCGATCCGCTTCGGCCCAGTTTTTTGATTTGCGAGCAATATTCCGGTCGGTGATCAATTGCTCGATTTTTTCAATATCGAGATCTAGGTTTTCCTTTTTTATCGAAAACAACTCTTCCTTAAATTTTTCGGGCGTACTAGCAAATAAACCGAGAACTTTTGCGGAGTTGATCCATGCATGTGCCGTTATGGCAAATTCCTCATCAATGGATGTTGAGTTAAGGTTTCGCAAACCTTCATTCAAATGCGCCATGACAACTGCGGTATTTAAATCGTCATTCATGGCTGTCTCAAAACTCTTTGTTAATGGATGCTCTTTGACTTTTTTCTGGAGCCCTGAAATAGAGTTTATGTCCAGACCTTTGAATTTTTCGTTAATTCCCGCTAGCCCTTCATAAAACCGAGTCATCACCTTGGTCGCGTCTTCCAGGTTCTTTTCAGAAAAATCGATAGGACTACGGTATTGACTGCTGATTAGAAACAGTCGCAATACTTCCGGATGATATTTTTTGTAAACATCACGCAGAGTAAAAAAGTTGCCCAACGATTTCGACATTTTTTCCTTATCAATATTAACAAATCCATTATGCACCCAATATCGAACTGGCTGTTTGCCAGTGCATCCACAGGACTGAGCAATTTCGTTTTCGTGATGAGGAAAAATAAGGTCTTTGCCGCCCCCGTGAATATCAAAGGTATTGCCTAGATATTTTTTGCTCATAGCAGAGCATTCAATATGCCAACCTGGCCGACCTTTTCCCCAAGGACTATCCCAGAAAGGTTCTCCCGGCTTACTCTTTTTCCATAACGCAAAATCCAGCGGATCTCTTTTTACTTCGTTGACTTCTACCCTAGCCCCCGATTGCAAATCATCGATATTTTTACCTGACAAACAACCGTAATCTTTGAAGGATTTAATAGAATAAAAAACATCACCATCGGATTCATAAGCCTTTTCCTTATCGACCAGAGATTGGATCATATCCAACATTTCTGGGATGTGGTCGGTCGCTTTTGGTTCTTCAGTGGGGGAGGCAATATTTAGTTTCCCCATATCCTGATGAAAAGCTTCGATGTATTTTTGATTGATCTCCTGCCAATCTACGCCCTCTTCGTTGGCACGATTGATAATCTTGTCGTCGATGTCCGTGAAATTGCGGATGAAGCAAACCTTGTTACCGAGGTGTTGTAGATAACGGTAAAGCGTATCAAAGGCAATAGCAGCGCGGGCATGACCCACATGGCAATAGTCATAAACGGTTACGCCACAGACATACATTCCGACATAGTTTTCTTTTTGCGGAATGAAGTCTTCCTTATTGCCGCTCATGGTATTGAATATTTTAAAACTCATCAGAGTAGGCTTTATAAAAAAAGGGTTTAACGTTATTTTGTGAAGTATTCTTTTTTATATTCAGGTTTGATTTTACTCTATTTCTAACCAGTGAGGTAGGTCTGTAACTAAAACTTTACGGGTTCTCTGAGTCGTGAATATTTTAGAAACAAAAAAGTCGATTATTTCTTGCCTCCCCTACTAAGGGGTTGGCTGGATACGCGCTTCAAGCTCTGTGACATTATTGCGCAGTGCTGCGACGGCAAAATTAGCCTGACTTTTTAAAGATGCTTCTGTCACTGGTTTTTCTGATTTTCCGTAGCCTGAGATTTCTTTACGAATTTTATCCAGTTTTCGTTCCAGAAGAATACTACGTTTGGAGCTGAAACTTTTGGCAATGGCGTCTTTTAGGCCTTCGCCGTCAAAATGTTTGGTAATAGCCATCAACATGCGTTTTCGGGAAATGAATTTTTTTCCATTTTTCCAGTCTTCAATAGCCTGATATATTTCTCTTTCAATATTGTCAACGATAGCGTTGTAATCGGTAGGATCGGTCATGTCATGGATTTCTCCCCTGACAGAAGCTGACTTGATATCAAAATCAAAAGTCTGGTTTACACCCTTAAGGTCAGCTGAGCGGATATTTGCATTGACTTCATCGGGACTCAGCATAGGTGCCCAAACCTGCATGATATAACCCTCACTTTTAACATTCTTAAATTCATATTCTCCTTTTTCATTTGGTTGGGTGTAATAACCATTAGGAACAACGAATAAAGTGCCGATCATGTCTTTATGCATATTGCATCGCAAAACTATAGGACCCGCTTTGTTGACTTCGATGGATTTAAAGGAGCCCGAGGCCATGGCACCGAGATTGAACTGGTTGCCTTGGGATTTGGAAAAAATATTATGCACTTCCCTATCTTGATTTGAGAAAGTGATGGTCGCTCCTACCTGAACGATAGAGTGACGGGGTTGGAAATTTAATCCGCTCTGCTGGATGGTGATGGATACCCCTTTTTTTTGTTCTTTAATCCGCATTTTAGTTTTTGTTTCGAGGAAAACCAATGTATTTGGACTGGGTGGCCTACCGTTAATAAGAATTTTTCCTTTAACGTGAGTGGTTTCGTTGATTTTTTTGGATCCTTCCATTTTATGGTCGGATCCTTCAGTTTTATTTTTCTCTTTTTTAATTTCCGATTTATTTGCAAGCAAAGCTGCTTTGACTTCTTTTGCCGGTTTTAGCTTCTTCTCTTGTTTCGGTTGATTTATGGGTTTTTTGATATCCACATTATATTTGCCCAAGGCAGTGAGCATTTGAACTACAAAGGGTTTTTCATATTGCTTGTCTAGTTCGATAGCTTTTAAAAAATGCGGTGCTGCTAATTCGAATTTTTTCTGGATTCCAAGAACGATCCCAAGGTTGAAATGAGCCAGCGCGAAGTTAGGTTGGATGGCAATGGCTTTTTTATAAACCATCGTTTCCTGATCGTACATTTTTTTTCTGCCATACGATTTTCCTAGGAGGTTGTAGGCCATGAGATGGTTGGAATCAAGCTCTATTGTTTTTTCGAACAGACGGATGGCATCTTCAGGAAGGTCTCCTTCTAGTTGCGACATACCCCAGTTAAAAGTAATTTCACTGTCGTTAGGGGCCAGTTCATGTGCGCGTGCAAAGCGTTTATTAGCGCCTTTAAATTTTTTCGCCATTCTCAACGCAGCCCCCCAGATGGAATAAAGGTCCGATGAGTCGGGACTGATTAAAGAGGCTTTTTCAAACTCTCTATTACCGGCATTGTATTCACCTTTCTCAGTAAGTTTCATGCCCTTTTGGATATGTTCCAAAGTTTTTCTAGGCAACGTCGAATTGGGAGCAGGGGCGGTAGTTGCTGTTTTAACCAGATTCCCTAAGTCTGTTTTCGCGGTCGAAACTATTTCCCGGGATGTTAAACTATCACTGTTTGCTGTGGGTTTTTGATTATCTGATTTAGTCGTGGATTTTTTTTGAGATTCTTGATAGTTCTCATAGGGTTCGAGGTTACTGGGGGGAGTTGAATAAAACATTAGAGCCCAAAGCCCAACTCCAACTATTGCCAGCCCTATAATCGTCATGATAGAGTTTTTTAGTAAATTTGTTGACTCTGTTTTTTTGTGTTTTGAATCCATGATTTGTTTCTATAGTCCTCTAATCATTGTTGATAACCCATTTGATCAAGATCTCTGTGGCTCAGTATTTCTCCCCTGTCTTCCAAATAATGTATTAGATCATAATTCTGACCAGTGCAATTTATTCGCTCAAAGAGTTTTTAATTAATTTTGGGAATAATCAGGTTGAATTTTCTCGAGTAATACGATTAAATCATAGCCGCAAACGACCTGTCAACTGAACAGCTTCGTTTGGAGGGGTGATTATTTCTAGCCAACGAGATTTTTCTACTCTCTTTTATTACACAAACCGCTTGGGTGAACAGGTTTTTGTACTAAGTTGAAACCCGACCAGTAAAAATACAAATGGAATCCACTACCGAAATAGAGAATTCGGACCTTGCTACCTTCTTGAAAGGTAAGTCCGGTTATCTTCCCTGTCAGCATATCGAAAAGGCTTTGAAGGAAGAGATAATTTGCTCAAAAATTCCTATTGAAAGTTCGCAGATACAACCGGTGAGTTTGGATTTACGATTGGGACAAAAGGCCTACCGTATTCAGTGTAGCTTTTTACCTGAGAACGAGCCAGTGGAAACTCGTTTAAAAGAAATAACGCTTTATGAGTTTGATATCTCTAAAGGGGGGATTTTAGAAAAGAATGCGATTTATCTTATCCCTCTAATGGAAGAATTGAATCTTCCTCCTTCGTTTTATGGTTTAGCCAATCCGAAAAGCTCTACAGGTCGTTTGGATATGTTCACCCGGGTGATTGTAGATGGCGGCCATCGATTTGATGAAATTCCACGTGGTTATCGCGGTAAGATTTATCTGGAGGTGATTCCTCGATCTTTTCCTGTAAAAGTAAAAACAGGGTTGTCATTGAATCAATTGCGAGTTGCGCACGTTACCTCGCATACCTTAGGTAAACAGGGATTGGAGATCAAATATAAAAGTAATCCTATTCTATTTGATCGCAATGGATTTGCCATACCTTTCGATCAGGTGAAAGTGGAAGGTGGAGTTTATGTCGGAGTGGATGTTTCAGGTGACCAACCCGATTCCATTGTGGCTTATAAGGCCAAAACCAACTCCAATGTTATTGACCTTTCCAAAATAGGCCATTACAAGGCGGAAGAATTTTGGGAACCCATTTATAGGCCAAAAAAGAACCGATTGATCCTGGAACCGGAAAGCTTTTATATTATGATGTCCAAAGAAAAGATTTGTATCTGGCCAGATTGGTTGGCAGAAATGATTGCCTATGAGCCGAATAGCGGTGAACTGCGCACCCATTATGCCGGTTTTTTTGATTCTGGTTTTGGATGGAACGGCACGGATGAACTGATGAATCAGGGAACTCGTGCAGTGATGGAAGTTCGTCCCCATGATGTGCCATTTATGGTGGAACACGGACAAACTTTTTGCCGGCTCAAGTTTGAGCGGGTAATAGAAAGACCTGATCGGGTTTATGGAGTTGAATTGAAATCAAATTACCATTCTCAGGGATTGGCCTTGAGTAAATATTTTGAACCACACTAGGTATTTCGACCAAATTTAAGGATATTGAGATAAGTATGGAACGAGATGAATTAAAATCCATCATTGAAAATGTTTTGTTGGCAGCTGACCAGCCTGTCCATGCTGGCGAACTTCAAAAGCTTTTTCTGAACACGGCAGAAAAAAATGACTTGCAGTCGATCCTAGATGAGTTGAAGGAAGAATATCAGTCTCGGAACCTACAGATTTTAGAAGTGGCCGATGGTTACCAGTTGTGTACCCGGCACGAATTCAATGATTGGATCCGTAAATTTCTTAAACTGGACAGGTCATCACGTTTGTCGCAACCTAGTTTGGATGCGCTTTCGATCATTGCCTATAAGCAACCTCTCACACGCCAGGAGTTAGACGATATTCGAGGAGTAGATTCTAGTGGTGTTATCAAGACTCTATTAGAGAAAAAAGTGATAGCTCCCGCAGGACGAAAAAAAGTACCTGGACGGCCTATCATGTATCGCACGACTCAAAAGTTTCTGGAATATTTTGGATTGAAAGATTTGAGCGATTTGCCGACTTTGGAAGATTTAAAAGAAGAGTTGGATGGCGATGACCCTCCTTTGCAAACGCAAATAGAATTTGCAACTGGAGAATCTAGGTCTTCTGAATCTGAAGTGGTTGAAGATGAGGAAGATATCTCACCCGCATAGAGTCTCATCGCAGAAACAATCTCCTAGTGGTTTAACCATTCTTTTTCACATTATGAAAATTCGTATACAAAAAATTATTGCTGACGCTGGTCTTGCTTCTCGAAGGGAAGGGGAAAGATGGATTCAAGAAGGAAAGGTCCAGGTCAATAATAAAGTGGTGACCCAATTAGGTTCGTTAGCAGATCCCGGTGTGGATCGAATAAAAGTTTCTGGAAAGGTGATTCCAAAAAAGCAGGATGGGGTTTATGTGGTTTTAAATAAACCTACAGGTTGCCTCACAACCATGGCGGAAGATAAGCGTGGCCGAGCGACAGTCATGGAATATGTGCGAGCTACAAAAGTCAGAGTTTTTCCAGTGGGGCGTCTTGATTATAATACGCAGGGGGTGTTGCTTTTTACTAATGATGGTGCACTGGCTAAAAAACTTTTGTTGCCGAGATATAAGGTTGAGCGGACCTATAAAGTAAAAATTTCAGGGATCCCCAACGAAAAAACATTGAAACGGTTAGCACGTGGAATTCATATTGATGACGAAAAATTTCAACCCATTGAAACCAAAATTCAAAGAACCAGTGGGAAAAATTGCTTTCTTATAATGACGCTCGTTGAAGGTAAAAATAGGCATATTAAAAAAGTTTGTGAGCATATTAACCACCCTGTTATTAAATTGCAGCGCACCCACTTTGGCGGATTAAATTTGACAGGGCTTCCTTTAGGAGCTTGTCGTTTTTTGAGTCCGAAAGAAGTAAAGTCCCTTAAAAAACTTGTGATAGATGAGCCCCCCGCCAATCGTCTAGCAAAGAAAAAACGATGAGGAAAAGTTTCCCAATAAAACACTACTGGTTTCTGGGTCTTTTTGTTTTTGTTGGATTGCAATTCGATGATGGGTTTGCGCTGGCGCAGCCTATATTAAAAGATTCTTATCAAGGCATTGGCCAGGTCCCGGCAAAAAATGAAAACTATGTTGAAGCACGTAGGAAAGCTGTAATTTATGCCATGAAAAATGCCATGGAAAAAGTATTTAAAGATTTAATGGATGAAGAAAAGTTTGCTACAAATCAGAGGGAGCTCAAAAAAATTATTCGGCGTGCAAGCAGATATGTGAAAAGCTATAGGTACTTGGAGTCTCAGGATCACATCGAAAATAAGACCAGTGAAGTGGTTTTACAGGTTCGTTTTTTTTCTGGTGCGGTAAATCAGGCTTTAGTAGGTTTGGGCATTACCGCTGGGCCTATTAGCGAACACAAAGTGGTCGTTCTAATAAAGGAAAGCAGTTTTACTTCAGCGCCTCTTTCATCTTTTTGGGACATCGTTCCCATATCAGAGACGCAGCTTGCACAACATTTTTTGGAATCAGGGGTAGAAGTTATTGGCCGGGACCAAATTCGCGATGCTATTCCTGAAGCTGTTGCTTTAGCCGCCATTAAGGGAAATACTGAAGATATAAGGAATATCGGCTTGAAAGCCGGGGCAGATATCGTTATCGTGGGAACGGCTATTTCAAAATTAAAAATAAATAAGCCAACCGGAATAAAAATGGTTCAAGTTAATATCAGTGCCAAGGCTGTTTCTATCGCCGACTCTTTCTTGATTGCGGCTAAGAGCGATTTTACTACAGTTAAAAGTGAATATGAATTGTTGGCAGAACTAGAAGCCTTTGATATGACAAGTCAAAAACTTGCAGACTTTCTGTTACCATCTTTTCATCGTTATTGGGAGAAAGGGCTACAAGCCTCCGAAGAAAAGGTGACAAACGCTCCACCGATGCCCATGGCGGATATGTAAATCATGAATGAGGAAAAAAATAAAAACCTGCTTCTAATTTCTTTATCCGTAATTATTGTTGTCTGTTTTTTTCTTTATTTTTCCCGTCGAGTGGTCTCTCCCTTTTTCATAGCATTTGCTCTGGCCTATCTCTTAGATCCGTTGGTGGATAAAATGGTGTCCGGAGGTGTTTCAAGAACTATATCGGTTTTGTTTCTGATGGTGGCATTTTTTATGATAGCAGTATTAGCCTGTATTTTTCTTGTTCCTATATTAAGCATACAGACAGAAATCCTGGTGCAGAATATTCCAGTTTATATTGAAATATTGCAGGGTTGGTTGGGTCCCTTACTAGATATGGTAAGAGGCCTTGATCCGGTAAAAGTAGAAGAAATTCTCAACGAAGGATTATCTCGGTTCGGCGAGCTACCCATGAAAGCGATACAGTTTTCAGGGAAACTACTTTGGGGCTCAATTTCGAACCTGTTAAATATTATATTGATGATTGCCAATCTGGTGATCATTCCGGTAGTGATGTTTTATCTACTAAGAGATTTCGATTCTATAAATGGAAGACTTTTAGCTTTGGTGCCTCCCCGGTTCCAGATGAAAACTCAGGAAGTGGTGCTTGAAATTGACCAGGTGTTGTCCAGTTTTGTTCGTGGGCAAATGATGGTGGTGGCATTGATGGGTATTATGTATGCATTTGGGTTGTTTTTGTGCGAAACCCCGATGAGCCTTTCTTTAGGGTTTATGGCCGGTCTGTTTAGTCTCGTTCCTTATCTAGGATTGATATTGGGGTTTGCCCCGGCCGCAATTTTAACTTTTATGCATACTCAGGAATGGCTGTCGGTACTTGGCGTGGCAGGCGTTTTTGCTTTTGTTCAGGCGATGGAAAGCATGATCATTACACCGCGTGTGGTAGGGGAAAATATTGGTTTGCATCCGGTAGCAGTTATCTTCGCAGTTCTTCTTGGAGCGGAGTTGTTTGGTCTTGTAGGAATGATTCTCGGTGTTCCTGCTGTAGCCATTTTGAATGTTCTTTTTACTCGTGGCATATTGCAATACAAAAACTCTCCTTTATATGCCGATCAGTGATTTTAGTTTTGACACCCATAAAGCCGCGTTGATCTTTAGTTCTATTTCATATAAAGATATTAATTTTTAGTATTTAGAATTATTTTGACCAAACCAAAAATTTTGTAAGGCTGGGGTCTGGCTCCCGACTTTACAGGAAAATTTTTTCGGTTTTTAATATATAAAACTATCTATATATTGAGATGACGGGGCAGCTTTTTTTCTAGACTCTGAGTCTGCCTCAGCCAAGGAATCTTTTAAAGGTTTCCAGTAAAATGATTTTTTTACAATATAATTAAATAACGGACATCATTAAAAATTGTTTTTGAGATTGGGTTTGAAAAAATAAAGTGAAAAAAAAACAGGGCAAATCGGTAAAAGGTGGTGTTGCTCTTTCCACGTTAGGTGAAAAACTTAAAAACAGCAACCCAGAAGTGGCTGAACATTTTGAAGCCATTAAGGGGATGGAGCTTTCTGTCCCTCGTCTGGTGCAAGTTATAGAAGATCTCTTACCTTACCCTTGGGAAGATCCAGCATTATTTGAGGAAGGCATCAAACTCACCGCGCAAGGTTTTTATATCGAAGCCATTGCGGTACTGAGAGATGTTTTGCACGTGAGCCCAAATGCTTATCCGGCGTATCATTTACTAGGCCATGTCTATATGGCTTTAGGAAACCGAAAGGAAGAAATTGAAAACTACCGCAGAGCGGCGAGACTCAAGCCTAATTATCCACAAATATATATTGACTTGGGAACCGCTTACTGGATGCAGGGAAAAGAAAAGAAATCTTACGTTGCTTTTAAAAAAATCGTTCCCATGGCACCCGACTTTGCTATCGCTGATTATTGGTTGACTTTTATTTTTGATCGATTAGGTCGAAATCGTGATGTATATGAGATGAATAAAAAAAATACGGAGGCTCCTCTTCAGGTTTTTGCCAGTATATGTGGTTTGGTAGGGCAAGCTTATTTAGAGTTTGGTTATCACACAGCAGCGCGACAGGCATTCAAAAGGGCCGTGAGAGTCCGCCCTGAATATGCTGATGGGCATTATCTACTCGGTTCACTGCACATTAAAAAATTGCGGAATCCCAAACGTGCGATGAAATACTTGGAAATTGCTGAACAGCTCTATATTCGCCAAAACGATTTTCAAAGAGCGGCTTTAGTTCACCAACTCTATCGTCCTAAAGATGAGGTACAAGAAAAAAACAAAGCTGCTGAGGAATGGTTGAAAGAGGGGTTGCGGCTGCAAAACCTGACTTGGTATCAAGCCGCTGTTGATGCTTACCAAATGGCAAGTGGATTCAAGCCAAACTTTCTCGACGCCTATTATAATATGGGTATTGCTTATGGTTGCATGGAGGAAAATGGTATTGATGCCCTGCACAAAGCGGTTTGGGTTTTTAAAAAATCTATAGACCTTAACCCGGAGTTTATCCACGCTTACACAGCATTGGGGGCTTCTTATATCAAACAAGGTGAAACAGAAGAAGCCATTAAAGTGTTAAATCGAGCTGAGAAGGTATGCCCGGAAGACTCAAATGTCTATTTTTATCTGGGAATCGCTAGTCGGATCAACCGCCGGTTTAAAGAAGCGGTGGAATATCTAAGAAAAGCCGTGGCTTTGAAACCGGATTCTGTTCAAGTGCAATTTTATTTGGGGCTGTCTTTAATTGACGCGGAATTATATGATGATGCCAGCTCCGCTTTCCGTGAGGTTATAAGAATTAAGCCAGATTTTGCGGATGGGCATATGATGCTGGGTAATTTATACCGTGAAAATATTCCAGAACCAGATAAGGCAACTTATCATTTAAAAAGAGCAGAGAAATTGTTCACGAAACTGGAAGATTTTCAACGAGTGGGTTACATCCGCCAACTTTTAGCTCGATATCCCTAATTTCAAACTGTCTCAGAATTTTTGAATTCCAGAGAAGCCGAATTGATGCAATAGCGAAGCCCAGTCGGTGCTGGCCCGTCTTCAAATACATGACCCAGGTGCGACTCGCATTTGCTGCATAGAACTTCTACTCTGCGCATAAAAAATGAGGAGTCTTCTTTAGTTGTGATTACATTTGGGTCTGTTGATTGGTAAAAGCTGGGCCAACCCGTGCCTGAATCGAATTTTGTTTTCGACGAAAACAGAGGTTCATCGCAGCAGCAACAGTGATAAGTACCCCTGTCGTGGCAGTCCCAATATTTTCCCGAAAAGGCATTTTCGGTTCCCTTTTTTCTACATATTTGGAATTGCTCATCGGTCAATTTCTCTTGCCATTCGCTATCAGATTTTTGAATTTTTTCTGTCACAACAGGATTCCTTTTTTAATTGTTCCTCAAAGAATTGTAATAAGTCCTTAAGTTAAAAACATCTTTAAGAGGTTGAATATAGGGCTTTGTAAATCCCGCGGTTTCTCAATACGTGTTTTACATAGCGCCTGGTTTCGGGATAGGGGATCGATTCAATAAACACATCCAGGTCATTTACATTATCAAACCGTTTCAGCCATTTTTTCAGTACATGAGGCCCTGCATTATATGAAATTAAAATATGCGTTCCATTCCCCCCAAAGCGTTTGTCCAATTGACTTACATATTTTACTCCAAGTCTGATATTTAAATCGGGTTCAAATAATGCATCAGAAACAAAAGGTTTATTAAGTTTACTCTTTGGATAAAGCTTTTTTCCGGTAGCAGGCATAATTTGCATGAGACCACGTGCGCCTGCAGGAGACAAAGCTTTCCTATTAAAAAGACTTTCCTGTCTCATAATGCTAGTTATAAAATAAGGATCTACTTTGCGATACTTTGAGTTAGAAGCCACGGCATCTCTATATGCCAGAGGAAAAAAATATTTCCAAAAGCGGTGTGATAAGTTGCGCTTACCCGATTTAGTGGCAAAGTTTTTATATAATTGTAATAACTTGAGCGACTCAGGATAACCGTCAGCTTTATGGTAAAGCTTTGAAAGCCACAGTACGCCGGTTAAATTTTTTCGAATGGATTTTTCAAGTTGTTGTATCTCATTTCTCGCCTCAATGGTTAGGCCAAGTGCAGATAATTCTATTGCTCGGTTATGATAGAAATTTTCCAGCGGGGTCAACGCTCTCCCCAACTTCACGGGTGTTTGCGCACCCTTACTTTTTATAGTATTTTTAGTGAAAGACATCCCCGTTTTTAACAATTGTTCCTTGGCACGAATTCCGTGAAAGGTGTAGGGGTATAAATTGGCGATAGCAATGAATATTTTTTTGGCTTTCTCCTTATCGCCCATTTTTTCTGCCGATTTTGCGCTCCAATATAGATTAGATTCTATGAAAGGCCCCTTGGGAAATTGTTGGGCCAAATCCTGAAAACGTTTAAATGCTTTTTCAAATTTTCCATCGATATAATTCACCCAACCAAGGCGCCATCCGGCCCACTGCCCGTAAAATTCTTCAGAATATTTGTTCAAAGCCATTTGATAGGTTTTAAGTGCCTCGGGATAATTTTTTTGTTCTTCGTAAATCTTCCCCAGAAAAAATAAGGCTTTGATTGTTCGCTCAGAAGAAGGGTTTCCCTTCGCAACCTCTTTAAAGTATTTGGCCCCAGCTATGGGTTTGCCAAGATTCCATAAGTTGCGTCCAATATTGAACTTAGCTTTTTGAATTTGGCTGTGCTGAGGATAAAGTTTTGAAAATTTTTTTAGCGCAATGTTCGCTGTTTTCCTATCTCGTAATCCTCGATGAGCATTTGATAGAAAAAAATAAAATCTTCCTGACATTGTGGTGTTATTTTTTTGAATTCCTTCAACTTCATCAATGACTTCTTTATATCGTGCGGCTTTAAATAATTGTTCGATTCGTTCTGTATGCTCTTCCAGGCTTAAGGCCTTTTCATTTATTTCTGGAGATGCTAGAAGTTTTTTTATCGCAGATTCTGCTTCGGAGGTCAGCTCGTGGTTGGGATATTTAATATAGAGCTGTCGGTAACTTAAATAGGCTTCTTTTTTATTACCAAAGTTTTTTTGATGAGCAGCTAGTTTGTAAATTAGATCAGGAAGATAAGATTGAAAACGTTTATAGCGAGAGGAGCTTGTTATAGTTGTGACCGAGTTTTGCAATATCTCCGTGGCTTTGTCAATTAGGTTTGTTTGAATATAAGTGTCTGCAAGAATAATTTGGGCTTCTGGATAGAACTGAGAATCTGGAAATTTTTTAATTAGCTGTAAGGCATGGGCTCGCGCCTTCTCATGCATTTTGTTAAGCAATTCTGCTTTAGCTAAATTCAGTAAGATATAGTCTTCAATATCTGGATAAGTTTTTACTAGAGGTGATAATAATGAGACAGCTTCTTCGTTTTTATTATTCTGAATATTAATAAGGCCAAGCAAAAAGCGAGAACGTTTGCTTTCTATTGAACCCGAGTCCGTATTCTGAATAGCCAGAAGTTGATTTTTAGCTTTAGCCCATTCTTTTTTGGCGAAAAGAATTTTTGCTTGTTCAAAATTTTGGGCTGTATTTTTAGCCTCTGTTTTAGCACCAAAACTTAAAAAAAGAAAAACCATTAACAGGCAGGCGACTGTATTGGGTAGGCGTGAGAGCAATTTATCGCTAAGAGTTTCGGGAGTGTCATTTTTATCTGTGGCGATGATTTGGGCTTCAGGCATTTTTCTAAACCATGTGAGTTGTCGCTTGGCATAATGTCGTGTTTCCCTTTTGATTTCGTAAATGGCTCTCTTTAAATCATAATGGCCCTTATGGTAGTTTGTCATTTGGGTGTAGCCTATACTTTTTAGAGGTTTTAAATCTGGTGAGAATCCTCGGTCAAGAATCTTTTTAACTTCATTTTCCAGTCCAGATTTGATCATGTCGTCAACTCGTTTGTCAATTTTGGCATATAGCTCCAATCGGTTCCATTCGAGGATGAATGTATAAATGGGGAATCGGGTATCCGGAGCCGAGTCTTCTTTTTGAAATTCTGAAAATGGTTTTCCCGTTTCCAAATATACACCCAAAGCCCTCTCGATTCTCAGGGAATCTGTTTCAGATATTTTTTCTGAACTAACAGGATCAATAGCTTGTAACTTTTTATAGACCTTTTCAACCTTTTGCTCGAGAATTTCTTGTCGTATTTTTTTTCTAGTCTCTTCTGATATTTCTACTGCGCAGTCGTAGTCTTGTATTAAAACTTTGAGATAGAGAGCGGTCCCTCCAACAAGGATGGGTATTTTATTTTGACTCATCAAGTCGTTGATAATTTTTAGTGCCCGGATTTTAAAATCGAAAGCATTGAACTCTTCATCAGGTTCCAGGATATCAATCAAATGATGTGGAATAGTTTGCCGGTCTTTAGCTGAGGGTTTGGCTGTTCCGATGTCAAAATATTTGTAGACCTGCATAGAATCGGCACTGATAATTTCAGTATTCAATTTGCGGGCCAATGCCACGGCGGTTTCACTTTTCCCCGATGTGGTGGGTCCTGTCAATACAATTAAAGGAATCATAAATCTCTTTCATTTCCTTAGAATAACTTCCATCTTTATTATAAACGTAGAGAGGGGAATCGACTATTAAATCGCTTTTCTTTTGTTTGATAGCCTCCACTAGAAAAATTCTTGCTTCTGAATTTTTATTTCCATGAATAAAACGGACCCTACTGGGAAAGAGTTCCCGCATCCCAAGTTCATGCAAAGTTTCTTGTAATCGGATCGGCGGATAGGCCAGAGTGATAAGACCACCCTTTTTTAAGATAGGTTTTGTTTTGTCGAGCATGGCAGACAAGCTTAGTTTTAACTCATGTCTGGCGATGGCTTTTCCTTTATCTGGATTTATGTGGCCAGAATTAACTTTCCGATAAGGGGGGTTGGATACGATCAAATCAAATTGTTTTGGGGCCAATTTCAGATTGAGAAAATCGCCACGGATAATTTTAATTTTCATTTGATTTTTAGTAACGTTTTTCTCAGCGTTTGCAGCAGCAGAATCTTGAATTTCTATTCCCGTTACTTTGAGTTCTGGCTCACGATAAGCCATTAGTAGCGAGATGATGCCGCAACCAGTGCCAATATCGAGAACTTCTTGCCCTGGGAGCAACCTAGCAAAATCTGCCAATAAAAAGGGTTCAATAGAATAACGATAACCGGAATCATTCTGAACTATAATCTGGTTTTTAATGGTTTCGGCCGTGTTCATGAGGGAACGATAACTTTATAATAATTCTTGTCTGTGATTTTATCTTATCCAATATAGCCCATCAACTTTTTGAGGATTGGACTATTTGTTAACAAATAATTAATTGGTATGCTGATATTTCTAACTTTAGGTTATCCCGTGGCCTTGATAGGCAGAGGTCTATGCTGGCGTAGTATGATCCTTTAACGGTTCCATGGAAAGTATTCCCGCCATGATTTTTTTGCTATTAGAATAATGGCAACCGGCTCTTTCTCATAGACGATGGGGTATTGCCTGAGAGTTATCAGCAAGCCGTCTTCTGGGGAGGTGAGTTCTTCTAGCCTTTTACCACTATATATGTCACGGACTTCGCCGATTTTTTGCCCTTGTTTTAAGTAACTTCCAACTTCTACTTCTTGAAGAAATATGCCTGCGGTTGAAGTTTTTACCAATATTTCTTCATCATGTTTATAAATTTGGGTTTTACCTTTATTTTCGGAATTTTTATTACGATGATCTTTAAGAATTCCTTCTGCCTTCATAAAATTTAGAATTCCTTGAAACAGATTTTCGCATTGCTGTAAGTTGATGGTTCTGGGTGCTCCAGCAGAAATCATTACCGAAGAGATTTCTTGCTCTTGCCAGTGGTGAAATAAATTTACTTTTTGGGTGGAGTATTCTTTTTGCTTACGTACCGTTTCTATTTTTAAATCGCGGCACATTTTTTTTACACTGTTATCTGACTTATACACTTGGATATGAGGCGCATCTTCATAATGCGGTGGAGCTGAAGTTAAAATGAGGCCCCAGAATGAATCTTTTGTATGCTGCAGAATCATAGAAGCAATAGCTTCGGCAGTTTCGCCTTGAGAGTTACCAGGGAAAGCGAGGTCCATATCCATTCCATCCAACGGCCAAAGCCGTGTTCCGGATTGCACCGCGTTGATATTGACAACCGGGAAAGTTTGTACTTGTCCGGTTAGCGTGTAGTGAGGGTCCAAGCCTTCGCAAATCCTATCTAAAAACTGCGTGAGCTGTGAATTAAGAAACAAACCATTTAAATGATCCCCTTGCAATCCACTGACTATAGATAAACATTCACCAGGTTTTCCCCAAACGTTTTTATAAAGTTCGAGATTTCCCCCATAAGGGGTTGGTAGTGTGAGTATCTTTTCTTTCACTTTTTCCTCAAGATTTCGACAATTCGTGCCAGTGGAGAACCTTTATGTACTAAAGGATGTTCGCGAAGAGTGAACAACAAACCGGAACAAGGAGAAACTATTTCCTTGAGAACGCTACCTTCAATCGGGTCAATTAGCTTCCCAAGCCTTTCCCCTTCCTCTAGGAATTTACCCACCTCTACTTGTTTTATGAATAGTCCAGAATGATAGGCTTGCACCATTTTTACCTGATCGGATTGAACGAGTTTGGGTTCTTTAACTGGATCAAGTTTGATGTTGAGGGTTCCTGTTTCATGGAGTAGATTAAGCATCCCATTAAATATTTGGTCGCCTGCGTTTGGGTGGATGCGATGACAAATTCCTGTTTCTATAACTAATGCGGGAGTTTTAGCGTTGTTCAGATTAAACGCTAAAGTTGACGCGAAAATTTCTGCGTTGGGATGAATCCAAATCAAGTCCACATTACATTTTTTTGCCAGAGGCAGAAGTTTTTTTTCAAAATCTTTAATGATGCGTATTTGTGGTAGTTCCATCAATTGAAGATTGCTGGAATGAAAGTCAATAACGATTTCTGACGATGACTTTAAATCTTCTAAGAGGATTTGTGATGTTTCGACAGCGAGAGAATCTATTTGTCCGGAGCCGAAAGTACGGTTGACATCCAGAGAGAAGAAAGGCCAGAGTCGCGTTGCATTTTCGAGGGCCTGAGGGTTCACCGCCGGATAAATATTTATTTGCCCTTGAATGGCTTCGGGGTTAGAGACTTCTAGCTCTTTCAGGTAACGGATTAATTTATGGCAGATATAAAGTCCTTCCAATTCATCGCCGTGAAGTCCTGCGACAAAAGAGACTCGGGGTTTGTTAGATTGTGCGGGAAAAGTATGTTTTAGAATTTCAACCGGAGGGCCAAGAGGGCTTTTAATAGAAAGGATGCGTTGAGTTTGCAAGGGCTTATTGAATGCGGTCTTTTTTTATTTTAATTTTCATGGCATCTATTTTTCTTTTTAGCGTGTTGCGATTGATGCCCAAAGCCTTAGCGGTAGCGATTTGTTTTCCGGAGTAGGTTCCGAGAACGATTTCAAAAAGATGTTTTTCTACCTTTTGTATGAGAGTGTCATACAATAACCCTTCTTCTTTCAAATTATTGTTTAGCAGGAAATCTTTTATAAGTTGATTCAGCCTGTCATCCCATTGGTTGGAGAAATTATCTTCTTTCTGCAAATGCGAAGGAAGATGCTCCGGCAGTATAGGTCCAGAAAGGCAAAGCATAACTGCGCGTTTGATTACATTTTCTAGTTCTCGGATATTCCCTTGCCAGTGGTAGCCACTTAGAATGCGTTCGACATCTGAGGAAAGGTATACATTACCTCGGGCCAATGATTTGGTGTATCGGCTGATAAAATGATTTGCAAGTAGGAGGACATCTTCGAGTCTTTCCCTCAATGGCGGTATATGAATATGAATAACATTAAGGCGGTGGTATAAATCTTCACGGAAACTTTTTAGTTGGATCATATCGAGGAGGTTCTGATTAGTCGCGGCGATAATTCGCACGTTTGTCCGCAAAGTCTCTTTTCCTCCGACCCTATAGTATTCATTATTTTGCAAAACACGAAGTATCTTTGCTTGTAATGGCAATTCCATATCCCCTATTTCATCCAGGAACAAAGTGCCGCCATCTGCTTGCTGAAATTTTCCTATTTTTCTTTCAACTGCACCGGTGAATGCACCGCGTTCGTGCCCAAACAATTCGGATTCCAGAAGCTCTCTTGCAATGGCCGCACAGTTGATACAGATAAAGGCTTTATCTTTTCTTTTTGAATAGTGGTGAAGGGTACTGGCGATCATTTCTTTACCTGTACCGCTTTCACCCGTAATGAGAATAGATAAATCGGAGCCTGCTGATTTACCTATGGTCTTAAAAATTTCTTGCATGCTTTTACTTTTTCCTATTATTGAATTCCCCTCATTTTCTGTAGCCGTATCTAGGCTTTGCGTAGCTTCTATATCTTTGGGTGGAGAAAAAGTTTGCGCATTTTCGGCTTTTTGTACCAGGCTATAAACATCATCGAAGTCGAAAGGTTTAGTAAGGTAGTCGTAGGCCCCCAAGCGCATTGCCTCTATGGTGTTGTTCATAGAGTCCTGTGCGGTCATGATCACAATTTTAAGCTCAGGACAAATTTTCTGAGATTGCTCCAACAATTCGAGACCGCTAATGCCCTCCATAAAAATATCTGAAAACATCATGAGGTATTTATTTTTTTGGAGTTGTTCAAGGGCTTTTTCGCCACTTGTTGCCGTATCTACGAGGTAATTATTTTTTTCCAGACCTTTTTTCAAGACCCAGAGAATATTTTTTTCGTCATCGACAATGAGAATTTTATTTTGCTTTGAATTCATTTGACTATCATATCACCTTTGGCGAATTGGTAGAAACACTTGCACGGTAGTCCCTAGACCTTTTTCAGAAGTAATTTTTATCTTTCCGTGATGGTCTTCGACAACTTTTAGGGAAATAGCCAAACCCAGTCCGCTACCCTTGCTTTTAGTTGTATGAAAGGGAGTAAATAATTTTTTTTGGGTTTCTTCGTCCATACCTTCACCCGAGTCCATGATTTCCACGGCTATGTTTTGCCGTGGGACACTTGCTATGGGAGTTTTTATTGCAAAGCTTGAACTGACGCGGGTTACAATTTGTAGAGCGCCGCCATTCCTAGAGGCCTCGATGGCGTTTTTAATGAGATTTAGAAAAACTTGCTTTAGTTGGTCTTCATCGGCTTCGATGTATGGCAGGCTAGGATCATATGTTTGTTGAAAACGGATATTTTTAAGGCGGAAGGTTTCTTTTTCCAGTATTAGAATTTCTTCAAGAACTTTATGAATATTCGTTTCTTTCAGTTTAATGTCTGCGGGCTTTGCTAAATCCATCATGCGTTTGACCAATTGGTCTATTCGATCAACTTCACTTATGACCACATCAAGATATTCGCGATGCGATTTATTTTTGATGTCATGCCGCAGTAACTGTGCGGAGCCGCGGATGCCTCCTAATGGATTTCTAATTTCATGCGCCAAGCCCATCGCCAAAGTACCCAGGTTATTCAAGTGATCAGCAGGGCGCTGCCGTTGCTCTAGTTCACGAATCAAGCTCATATTTTTTACTAGTATTATGGCGCCTTGTATGGAATCGTCTGATTCAAGATAAGGAGATAGAGTTAGGTTTACAGGAAATTCAACAGATGCCGTTTTTCGTTCACCTTTTGCCTCCACATCATGGTAACAAGCTCCTGTTTCCAGTACCTTCTTGACCTTATCTAGGATTTGTGGTTGTCTTGGGAAAAGTTCTTCTAAAGGTCGATTCGCAATGGCATCTCTGGATTTGTGGAACATATCTTCAATGGCTAAATTGCTATGTAGAATTGAAAGAGATGGCGAGACTAAAATTAACCCATCTATGAGGGAGAAAAAAATATTCTGGTTAATATCGTCCGGTTCTTTCATAAGGCCGACTTATTTTGGGCCCTTGGCCTTTTTCGATTTTCCACCTGAGTAAGGATTTTTCGGTGTCGGTTTTTTAACTGGGGTGGTAGCTGGTTCGGCTTTTGTTTTTTTCTCCGCTGCTGGAGCTTTTGCGTCCTCAGTTGAGGCAGGCGAGCTATCGTTAGCGCTTTTGGATTGATTGCTTTCTTGTTCCCAACCTTTTTTGCGCGCTTCTGACGGGTAATCGGATGCATACCAACCTGAACCTTTGAGGATGAATCCTGATTGAGAAACGATTCGTCGCACTTTCCCATTATCTTTTTCATCGCAGCCAAGGCCGTTGCAGGTTTTCATGGGTTTCGCCGATATGGTCTGCATGGCCTCAAAAGTGACCCCACACTTTTCACATTCATATTCGTAAATTGGCATAAATAAAACTCTCCGGAAATTTTTAAAGCTAGCTACCCGATAAGACTATAAGCTTGGATGACAAACTATATGGTTTCTGTTTTTCAGAAAAGCCTGTTCTAAATCGGGGTGAGCCATTTGCTGAATTTTGATTTGTTACCGTGGGCTATTTTGAAAAAGGTTTGTTGGATTTTATCCGTTATGGGACCTTTTACGCCCTTGCCGATAGTTCGACCATCGATTTCGCGGACAGGGGTTATTTCCGCAGCGGTTCCGCTGAGAAAAACTTCTTCCGCAATATAAAGTTCGTCGCGGGTGATATTTCTTTCTTCTATCCCTATGTCGAGCTCCATACAGATTTTAATTACAGCGTCACGTGTGATTCCATCTAAATTGGAACTGGAAAGGGTCGGGGTATGCAATTTTCCCTTTGAATAAATAAATATATTTTCTCCAGAACCTTCTGAAACATAACCACTTGGATCAAGTAAGATGGCTTCATCGTATCCATCTCGATGTGCCTCGGCCTTGGCTAAAATAGAGTTTATATAGTAACCACAGGCCTTGGCTTTAGTCATACTGATGTTTACGTGATGCCGGGTGAAGGAAGAAACGCGTACACGAATTCCTTTATTAAGCCCATCTTCTCCCAAATAGGTTCCCCATGGCCAGGCAGCAATTGCACAACGGACATCAACGCCTTTTGGGTTGAGCCCCATTTTATTGTCTCCCAGGAAAACGATGGGGCGGATATAACATTCCTCTAGTTTGTTTTCGCGAACAACCTGAATAATGGCATCATGTATTTCTTTGTTGGAAAAGGGGACATCGATCCCAAGAATGACCGCTGATTGGAATAGACGGTCGACATGCTCCTGCAGTCTGAAGATGGCAGGGCCATTTTCCATAGAGTTGTAGCAGCGAATTCCCTCAAAAACTCCCAAACCATAATGAAGAGTATGAGTCAGGACATGGATATTGGCTTCGTTCCAAGGAACCAGTTTCCCGTCCATCCAAATTTTTTCTGATTTTTCCAAAAGGCCCTCTTGTTTTTTAAATAATATTGTAAGCTTAGATATTATTGACCCTTACGTTGAAAATCAAGGCAAATAAATGCGTTGACATGCTATTATAGGTTTGATACGTTCCGTCTTTTGTTTCTAAGAAGGGGCCGCTAGCTCAGTTGGTAGAGCACTTGACTTTTAATCAAGTGGTCGAAGGTTCGATCCCTTCGCGGC
>ENA-UPTF01000465-UPTF01000465.1-marine-metagenome-genome-assembly--contig:-NODE-465-length-28849-cov-7.281315_pt1 | contig 28849 bp, 22 predicted proteins | sample MGYA00238166_ERZ767019 | MGnify/ENA primary metagenome ERZ767019 (study PRJEB28930, sample SAMN06266391) | marine metagenome | isolation source: Sea water from 250 m depth | place: Atlantic Ocean | study... | reverse complement strand
ATTGCCATTACTGCTTTCGCCTCACCATCCACTTTCATATCTCTAGACAATTGATCCGGAGCCGCAAACCGTAATTGGAAAGTATCGATCAAACCGCTTTTAGCTGATAATGAAAGCAAAGGTGTAAATTCGGTTTTACTGTCAGCAGCTTTTTTTAAGGAACCTGCCTCAACGAAAAGCAGATTTTCCAGCTGGGCTGTTATTGGATGTTTCTGATCCAGCGAATCGGAGCGGAAAGTCATCCACATTGGAAAGCTCATCACACCTTGCCCTGTATTGACTTGAGTAGCATGCAGACGGTCTCCAACTACTTTGGCTACATCGTAGTCCACACCCCACTGATTGAGTAGTTCCGGAAGATCGCTGGAAAGTTGAGGCTGCTGACCAAACTGATTTGCAGGCGATGTCATATCAATTCGTGCATTTGGGTCCAGCAGTACTACGAGCCGCCCTCCACGCAACACGTACTGATCGACTGCATATCTCAAACGCGGATTGAAACTACGCGGGTGCAGGACAATCAACAGGTTGATATCATCAGGAATCTCTTCTATTGTCAAAGCCAGGTTTTCAACTGTTACTGATTTTTCCAACTCATTGAGAAAAACCCATTTTTGTGCTGGAGGCTGCCCGGGAATCATTGACCTTCCTCCCTGAAGATTCAAGACACTCAGCAGACCAACCTTGGAAGTTGAGGTGGAACCGACTTTTTGAATGGCCTGGGAAATATCATATTCTAAAAAATTTTCCCGACGCTGATCAAAATATGGCAGTAGCATTTCCTGATCCAGCATGGAAATCACTGCTCCAAAATATACCGTGTTTCCCGAAGGCAGAGTAATGGGTTTGATTCCATATTTTTGTGCCCACTCTTCTTCATCAGTATCTGGTTTTGGATCCAAAATTTTCAGAACTACCATGCCCTTTGAAAGTGCAACATATTCTTCAAGCAGTTCCTGTACACGTTGTGCATAAATTTTGAAGTTTGGAGGCAGTTCAGAATTGTTTCTGGAATAGTAAAAATTTATCCTGACTGGATCAGTCAAACCTGCCAGTATCTTCCTGGAACCTTCTGAAATTGTGTAAAGGCGCTCTTCTGTCAGATCATAACGTAACGGGAAAAAATGAGCCATCAAATTTACTGCCACTAGACAAATCAACAGCAGGACAACACTGCCCCAGGTACTGGGTAACGAAACTTCCTTCATTATGTTTTATAGTTCAAAGTTCTTTTAAGCAGATTTTAGGTTAATAATAAAATGAGTTCTGTGTTAAATCAGGATGCTTTGTGCGACTCAAGAACCACAACATTCAACATCAGCATAATGACAATAATAGATACAAAATAAATTATATCCCTGAGATCAATCACTCCTCTGCGAATCGCGTCATAGTGTGTGGTGAAACTAAACTGGCTGACGAAATCGCTGATCCAGACAGGAAAAACCGAATTTAATGTGTCACCTAAAACACCCCATCCTAACAAAACCAGCACCAGACAAATGTTGACGCTCAGGATAAAACTGATTACCTGATTTTTTGTCAGAGCAGAGGTGCAGCTGGCAATAGCAAGGTAGGAACCCGCCATCAAAAAGCTGCCTAAATATCCGGTAATGATTGGTCCCTTATCCGGACTTCCCAAAAAATAAACTGTCCAAACCATTGGAAAAGTGAGCAGCAAAGCAATTCCAATAAAAAACCATGCTGCAAAAAACTTTGCAAAGACAGTAGTTGTAAGTCTTACAGGAAAAGTGAGCAACAACTCTCCAGTTCCAGAACGACGTTCCTCTGACCAGAGACGCATACCGACTGCAGGAATCAGAAATAAATAAAGCCAGGGATGGAAGAGGAAAAAGATTTCAAGACTTGCCTGCTGCGAGTCGTAAAAATTTCCAAGAAAAAAAGTACAACCTGCATTTGCTGCCAAAAAAATAATGATGAAAACATAGGCCACCGGCGAACGAAAGTATGCCAGCAGTTCCCGTTTGAATATTGGATAAAATCCGTTCATAGACAATCTTTTAGATTTCAGTTTCTGTTGTAAGTAAAATGACAGGTTATCAGCCTTCAGTTTTTAGCCATTGGTCGTAAGTTCTCTAAAGACTTCCTCCATTCGCCCTCGATCTACTACAAACTGCTCAATAGGTATCTTTTTTGAGAACAAATAATGCTCAAGCTGACGCACAATGGATTCTTTATTTTTTGGGAACAAACGCATAGTAACCAGTCCCTGACGTTTCTCCGGAAGATGTTCAACAGAATAAACAAAATCGAGTTTATTAAAATCATTCATCAAGGGGATATGATCCTCCGCGTTCACACTAACTGTAACGGAGTTACGGTAAAGAGATTGAGACATTAATTCATCAGGTGTTCCATAGCCCACAACCCGACCTTCTGAAATGATCATGGCACGTGTACAGACAGCATCAACCTCTTCTAAAATATGTGTAGAAATCAAAATAGTCCTGTCTTCACTCATATTTTTGATTAAGGTACGTACCTCATGTTTTTGATTTGGATCAAGACCATCAGTCGGCTCATCAAGAATCAGAACAGGTGGATCGTGAATTAATGCTTGTGCCAAACTTGTACGCTGCCGAAAGCCCTTTGAAAGAGTTTCTATCATTTGATTTTCGACTTCTCTAAGTGAAGTCATATCGATCACAATGCTAACCCGCCTTTTTAACTCTTTTCCACTGAATCCCCGAATTTCTGCAACAAAACGGAGAAACTCTCCAACCAGCATTTCGTCATAAGAAGGAGCACTTTCAGGAAGGTATCCGATTTGGTTGCGAACCTCCAGGGGATTTTCCAAAATGCTGAAACCACAAATTTCTGCTGTACCCGAGCTTGGTGGAATGAAACAGGTCAGCATTTTCATGGTTGTCGATTTACCTGCTCCATTTGGACCAAGGAAACCCAGGACTTCACCCTTCTGAACTTCAAATGAAACTTGATCGACTGCCAGGAAGTTGTTAAAATTTTTGCTCAGTGAGTGAACTTGAATCATAAAAAACTGTACTTAATTTTCTAGCTGTTTGGGATTTATAAATAAAACACATAATTATATATCTTTCTAAAATTGTATCAAGACAAAACACATAACTCAGCTCTGTGTATTGCGTAACAATCGAAGTCAGGAAAGAAAATGAGAAATAATAATAAGAATCCTCAATTCTTTAAATCAACAGATACTAGTAATCATCACCTGCTCAATCCAGAGTTGGAAGGAGATTCATTTTTTTGGGATGGTGGAAAGATCGGAGTACTTCTGCTGCACGGTTTCACTGCGACCACGGCAGAGGTACGACCCCTGGCAAAACGGTTCCATGATGCTGGATTTACTGTTTCAGGAGTCCTGCTTCCAGGTCATGGAACAACACCGGAAAATCTGAATGAGACTTCACGCACAGAATGGATTGGAGCCAGTGAAAAAGCATATTTAGAATTAAAGGAAAAATGTTCTCAAATATTTGTGGGAGGAGAATCAGCTGGAGCTGTACTTGCTCTTCACTTAGCCAGTGAACATCCTGAAATAAAAGGTCTTTTACTTTATGCGCCGGCCATGCGATTGGCTTCCTCTTTCCTCCGAAAACTTATAATGGTCATAGCCTCACCTTTTGTTTTTGCCATCCCAAAGAAAACAGAAAAGAACAGGGACCAAATGCCATGGCAAGGTTACAAAGTCAATCCCTTAAAAGCAGGGGTTCAACTTTTGAAATTACAGTCGGAAACTAAGCTCCGTCTGTTTCGAATATATCAACCTATTTTGATTATTCAGGCTAATTTGGATCAAACTGTAGATTTAAATAGCGGTGACATTATTTTACAGGGAGTTCAATCTGCAGTCCGTGAATCTCACTGGATGGAACAATCAAGACATGTAGTCATTCTCGACCGGGAGTTTAAAGATGTAGCGGATATTTCATTGGAGTTTTTAGTTAAATTAATCCAATAAGCGAAAACCGTTTTCTATAAAGCTCTCAGTCTTTGAACATTATTTCTTGTGGCCACTCTTGGATGTGTTAAACTGTGCAGCAAAGAAAAATAAATTCAATTTGTAGATCAATCAGGCCATAGATAATTATGCCAGCAGACAAATATAAAAACATAGTAGAAGTGGCCCGACAAAGGGCAATGGAGCATCCGGACAGAAACTGTGTTATTTTCCTTGAAGATGGAGAGAAACCGGTTGTCGGCAGCGGAACTTCCGGTTCCATGACTTACCAGGAAAATGACCACGCTGCTCGTCAGGTTGCCGCAGCCCTGCAAAAACGTGGAATTGCAAAAGGTGAGCGCGTGCTGGTTATTCTTCCCAACAGTCTGGAGTTCGTCAAAGTTTTTTACGGCTGTTTGTATGCAGGAATTCTTGCAGTTCCCTTGTCAGAACCAGCAGGACCGCAAAACATGGCGGCCTATCTGGAAACGTTTTTGCCGACTTTAAAAGTCAGCAAACCAAGTTTGCTGGTTGCAACAACCTTGATGGTGGATTTTTTACGTAACCAGTTGCCTCCGGAACTGCAAAAAGTTTTTGCCGGACTTGCAATTGCGTCTGCAGAAGAAATTCTTGCAGAAAAGGATGACGAATATTCTCAACCCGAAATTAATTCTACTGACACTGCGTATTTACAGTTCACTTCCGGAAGTACAGGAACTCCTAAAGGCATCATGATTGGACACAGTAATTTGATGTCAAATTTGGAAGAAGCCCGCAAATTTATGCAGCTGGAAGAGGAAAACGGAACCGTGGTCTGGCTGCCGCTCTTTCACGATTTTGGTTTAGCCGCGGGAATGATGGGGGCACTTTATTCCGGTGGTTTCGTGGTTTTGATGACACCTGCACATTTCATCCGGAAGCCCCTGCGCTGGCTCAATGCGATGTCAAAGTACAAGTGCGCGCACAGCTACGTTCCACCATTTGCCCTCGATTTATGTATGAAAAAAATATCGAATGACGAACTTGCTCAACTCGATTTATCCTGCATGGTTTCTGTAACAGACGGCTCTGAGCCGGTTCATTATTTACCAACCAAAAAATTTAATGAGCGTTTTGCAGAATGTGGCTTAAAGCAGGATGTAATCCGTCCCGGATTTGGTATGGCGGAAATAGTGATCATGTTTTCGGGTAGTAAAACGGGTCTGCATGGACTTTGCGTTGATCGGCATGTTTTGGAAACAAAAGGACGGGTTAAATTACTGGACGAGGATGCTGTGGAAACAGACAAAAAGATGCTTGTCAATTTAGGTTCGCAAATGGACGGCCACGAAATTGTTATCAAAGGTACAGAAAACCAGGTACTTCCGGAAGGAGAAGTAGGAGAGCTGATGGTAAGCGGCCCCTCTGTTGCCCAGGGATATTATGAAAACAAACAGGCTACTGAAGAAATTTTTCTGCAAAAAATTAAAGGCAAAGAACAACCATTTCTGGCAACCGGCGACACAGCACTGCTCTGGGAGGGGAACCTTTATTTTGCGGGCAGAATCAAAGACATCATCATCATTCGCGGACGAAATTATTATCCGCATGACATCGAACTAGTGCTTTCAAGAGTAGAAGAATTACGGCCAGGATGCTTGATGGCTTATGCTTCAGGAGCAGAAAACGAGTCGGAGCACTTAGCGATTGCTGTGGAAGTTCGTGCTGATTTAATTAAAGACATAGATGTTTTCCGTAAATATGTTTTGAATTCCATTGATCAGCAAATCATTGAAATCGTCGGTAAACATTTTCAGATCACACCAAGTGAACGCCTGTATTTGGAACCTGGTACTATTGCCAAAACTTCCAGTGGAAAAATAAAACACCTGCGAAACCGTCAAACTTTTGTTGAAGAGCATTTTGATGGACTTTTAGAGAGGCTAGTAAGTTCACAGGAAGAAGAAGATTCAGAAACTAACGAAACAAAACCTTCACTGAAAAATGAGATTGTTGCACTCTTTAAAAAAGTTGTTTCTCTGGAACCGGATTTGGATCAGCCGATCTTGGATTGTGGTGCAGACTCGGTGGTGATTGTTGAGTTTATTGACCAGATTGAGACAAAATACTCACAGAGTTTTGAGGTTGAAGATAATACCAGCCTGCATGATATTATCGGACAGATTAAATCTAGTTAGGATATATATTTTTGTTAAGTATTTTGTAACCTTTCCCCAATCTAAAACTCAAATGCTCTGTCATGACTCAGGCTTGGAATTCGATTTCGTGCAGAGTTAACCTCTTCCAGATTAATATTTACATTGATAAATCCTGAATCTGCTCCTCCATCAGCAAGTATTTCACCCCAGGGATTGATGATCAATGAATGACCATAGCTTTCACCGCCGCCCTCAACCCTACCAATAGCACATGGTGCAACCACAAAAGCCCCGTTTTCAATTGCACGCGCCCTGTTTAGCACATGCCAGTGAGCTTCACCTGTTTTTTTTGTAAATGCTGCAGGAACAAACAATATCTCTGCGCCTGATTGTGATAAATCACGATAAAGATGTGGGAAACGTAAATCGTAACATATTGTCTGTCCGAAGCATCCTAAAGGCGTTTGGCAAATTACGGCTGTCTGACCGCCATGAACAGTGGCACTTTCACGATATGATTTCTTTGCCGACAGTGTGATGTCAAACAAATGAATTTTGTCGTAGCGGCTGATGATGTTCCCACAATCATCAATAATAAAACTGCGATTCAAAATCTTTTCCGCGGGACCTATTACAGCAATTGAACCAATAAGCAGATATTTTTTCCGGTTTTTTGCAAAGTCCCTGAGACCTTTTAAAACTGGATGAGACTCCTCTGCTTCAAATGGAGGAGCAAATGCAGATCCTTCTGTTTTCAACCCGCCGCAATATTCCGGTAGCGTAAGAATTTCCGCTCCGGCTTCTATCGCCTCTTCTGCAAGTTTAATTGCTTCATCAAGAGCTGATTTAAAATCCGGTCTTGGACGGGTTTGAAGACAGGCGATATTGATCTGTCTTTTCGAACTAATCATGCTGAATTGCTTTTAGTAAAATCTTGTAATCATCCGGAAAGGGTGCCTTGAATTCCAGCCATTCTCCGGAAACAGGATGTTCAAATCCCAAAATTTCTGCGTGCAAAGCCTGACGCTTAAAATTTGTAAGCGTCTGACTTAATTCTGTGGAAATCCCTGAAAGCTGCTTAAGAGGCGATTTCCCATATTGCGGATCACCAATCAGCGGGTGTCCAATTGAAGTCAGGTGTACACGGATTTGGTGGGTACGCCCTGTTTCCAGGCGGCAGGCAAGTAATGCGGAAAATTCAAAACGTCGCAAAACACGCCAGTGCGTTACCGCAGATTTTCCTTTCTCCCTGCCGCTTTCCTCCGGATTATCGTTTTCAACAATTGACATATCCTTGCGCCGCACCGGATGACGCCCCAAAGCCGCGTTGACCACTCCATGTTCTTTTTCCGGAACACCCCAAACCAGGCATTGATACTGCCGTTTGACTGAATGCTGCTTAAACTGATTTGACAAATGCAGATGAGCATCATCCGTTTTTGCAATCACCAAAACTCCGGAGGTGTCTTTGTCGATCCGGTGTACAATTCCAGGACGCATAATTCCTCCGATTCCGGAAAGATCCTGACAATGATGAATTAAGAAATTAACCAGAGTTCCGGAAGCATGTCCGGCAGAAGGGTGAACCACAACTCCTGCGGCTTTGTTGATAACGATTAAATGTTCGTCTTCATATAAAATATCAAGCACTCCCTTTTCCGGAAGAACTTCCGTTGATTCCGGCGGAGGAATTGTAACTGAAATTTCCTGTCCTGCACGTACTTTCCGCGAAGGCGCACATTCCGGTTTTCCGTTTAGTAAAACATTACCGGATTTTATAAGCCGCTGTGCCTGTGCACGTGAAACTATTTCATCCAACGCTGTCAACAGCTGATCTACCCTCTTTCCTGCTTCACTTTCTTGGACAGAGCGTGTGATGGAAGCAGTCATAACAACATACTCTCCGCTAAGAGATTCAAGGCACGGTCTAAGTTTTCCATGGATTGCGCGTAGCTGATCCGGACAAAACCTTCCGCTCCAAGGCCAAAATCTCGTCCGGGTGCAATCGCAACACCCGTTTTTTCCAGCACTTCATGACAAAGATCCAGAGAAGATTTTTCGGAATCACGATACTTGTAAAGCACATAAAACGCACCTGTTGGAGTATATCCCAGATCCATTCCAAGATCGCGCATTCGTTCCAAAACAAACAGTCGTCTGCGATTAAATTCCGTTTTCATACTTTCACAGTAAGCTTTACTTTTTTGCAAAACCCAAATTCCAGCTTCCTGCACAAATTCTGTTGCAGAAATCATCAGGTTTTGATGCAGACGGTCTGCCGCAGACATCCATTCCAAGGGAGTAATCATGTATCCAAGTCGCCAACCTGTCATTGCATAGGATTTTGAAAAACCATGAATTGCCACCGTTTGGGGCGAATAACTTAAAAAGCTGCACGGCGGATCCTCAAAACTCAAATCCGCATATATTTCGTCAGAAATTATCGGAATATCCAATTCGGCGAGAGCCGTCATCACTTCGGAAGAAAAGACCACACCGGTAGGATTCATTGGTGAATTTATGAGCATGGCTCTAGTTTTAGGTGTCACTCTTTTTTTAAGATCATCAACATTCAACTGAAAACCATCTTCGTGCCTCAACTTGATCATAACAGGCTCTGCACCAGCCAGCCGTACTACATTTTCGTAACAGGCATAACAAGGATCAGTGAGAATGACTTGGCTTCCGGGTGGAGCAAGTATTCGAATTGCCAAATATAGCAAAAGCGATGACCCATTGGAAACAAGAACTTGTTCCGGAAGAATTTTGACTCCGTAATCATTTGCGTATTTTTTTGCAATATCGATTCGCAACTCCTCCAGACCTTGAGAAAAGGTATATCCAGCATCATTAATTTCCATACTTTTTTTGACAGATTCTGCTGCAGCCGGAGGTGCAGTAAAATCAGGTTCACCAAATTCAAGATGTATGATATCTCGACCTTGGGCTTCAAGTGCCTGTGCTTTGGCAAAAACCTCCATTGCCAGAAATGAATCGATGGAGTCGAGGTGTGATGTTTGAGAGGTACTGATCATATTTTAGCAGTTATGTTGTGTTATCGTGATTGAGAGTTACAGTGCTTTAAAAAAAGTTTCCTTTGTCATCCCGGACTTGACTCGGGATCCAGCAGACTTGCAGTGGTTTCCACTGGATTCCGGGTCTCTGCTTCGTTGTCCGGAATGACACTGGATAAGATTCGATTTCTGTTTTCTTAGTGCCTAATTTTAGATTAATGTGCGTTTTTTCTCACCAAGTTTAAAGCGTTTTGCTCCATCAAGGTATTTCAAACCTTCTTCATAAGTGTCTGGTAAAATGACTGGAATCTGTTGCAGTTTTCCGGAATCATCCAGGGCATTAAAGGTAAAATAGCATACATTAGTGAGCTGTGTCTCTCCGGATTTTGGTCGAATGACCTCTGTCACAACTTCAACCATCAATGATTTATCAACCGTGTAAACAACTGTTCCGGTAAACGAAATAATTGAACCAATTTCAACCGGCTTGTAGAAATACATGTGATCCATGCTGACAAACTGCGGCCTTTTTCTACAGAAAAGATAAGTAATATTCCAAGCCAGTTCAAAAGCCTCCCGCATCAGGTAGCCGCCAAAAATATTGTTATGTACATTGCGGGACTGTGGGTGCATCAACAATGTGGATTGCCGAATTGACTCCTGCATGGGTACACCTTCTATTTCGCTATTCTTGATCCGTAAAAACAGATCATGCAGAACATGGCTTTCCTCTGCCGTAGGTGTGTTATGAAGATAACTTGTTTGCACTATTGCCCGTCGTTCCTGCTGACGCTGCTCTCCCTGCTTAAAACGCCGTTGCTCATTCTTGCTCACTGGTTCAAGTGAATTCACCGGCTCAGCTTTTCCTTCACGCCGGGCAACCATAATAAAATATGCACGGGCTACTCTTACCCATGATTTTCCTTCTTTAGACGAAATACGAACTCCAACTTCCAGTGAACTGCGTCCCACCCAGTTGATGCTGGAAAGCAGCTGCAGATCACGGTCACTGCGCAATTCGCCCAATAAATCAATGCGATCGCATGCAGCTGTGACTATTGTCATACCTCGTTCCCAACCTTCTGTGTGTTTGTAGGCAACTTTTCCTGCAATCAGATCCAAATCTTCCAGCAATATCCCCAGTCGTAATCCTCCAAAAAAATTAATATAACGATCACGCAGTTCCAAATCTGTACTGAAAGGCAAAACTTTTTCAAATGCAGAATCCGTTACTTTAGTTGTTTTTAGAGGCTTATTCGGTACTTCAGTAAGTTTTCCCCTGGATGGTGGAACCTGTGCTCCAACTGGAATATCAGACATAATCAATTTCAGCAATTAAGGATAAAGGAGGGTTGATAATTTTATTCAAAAGTTTTAATTTTTTCAGGAATATCCATTGCGCAGCGGAAACCGATTTGAAAAGAACGTGTCCATTCTACAAAAGCATAACGTTTTGCGGACCGTAAACCCTCTGGAGTGCCTGCTCCGTGAAGTCCTCCCCATGCACCGCCTCTTACTACGCGGAGCGGATATTTTTCATTTTCCGGAACATTCAGATCATTGGAATTATCGGATTGACGAACGGAGGCAAAATAATTCGGTTTGTAATAATTTTGCACCCATTCCATAACGTTGCCATACAAGTCGTGCAGTCCCCAGTTGTTTGCCTTTTTGCTGCTCACAGTTTTTGCTCCCCAAAGACCTTTATCTACTGTGTTTGTTTTCAGCCAGGCGTAGGTTTCTAGCAATGAAATATTGTCCCCAAAACTATACTTTTCCTCACTTCCTGCACGAGCCGCATATTCCCACTCTGATTCTGTCGGCAAACGCTTGTTTTGGAATTGACAGAAAGCATCTGCATTTTTCCAATCAACATACACTACCGGTTGCTGAGGTTCAATAGTGTCAAAGCCACCATGTCCCCGTGTACATTCAACACACTTGCTGTAATCTGCATTTGTCACCTCATGCTGGTCAAGATAAAAACTTTTCACAAAAACCAAATGATCCGGTAGTTCATCTTCGTCGCCAAGATCACTGCCCATCAAAAATTCGCCTTCATTAATAAATACCATGCCATCCGGATATTCCTGTCTTTCTTTAACCGTTTCAATCATCAGAGCAGACACAATACTTCCTTCATACTCACCTGTCTTTTTATGCTCCAAAGCCTGATCTTGAGTAATATGAGGAAATAAAGGACTAGGAAGCTGAGTGTCATTTTGAGTAGGAAAAAGCGAACTGTTTTGCTCGAATTTCTGCGCAACCTCTTCTTCAAGTCCTTTTTCCAACTGTGCATTTTTTTCAAGATCATTTTCAATTGTACTATCCATTCCAACTACTGTTTGCCAAAGCAGGTCTCCACTCTTCAAATCATAAAGTTCCAAACTGACTGAGAGCAAACCGTCGTTTGTCTGGTGAGTTCCCGTAAGCAACCAGTCAGCGTTCGTAAGTTTTGCTATATCTTCTGTAAGCGGATCATGCTTTATTTCAGGGAAAGTACTTCTCCATTCTAAACGCAGGTAAACTATTTCAAAATAAGGAACTACTTGATCAGGTAGTTTTTTATAGAGAGAATCTGTAAATTTTTCTTCAAGCAAATCGGTCTGCGTGTCCCTCTCCTGAGTCTCATGATTAAAGAGATCAATCACAGTAATTACCACTCTCTTTTTACTTCCAAGAACCCGTGCTGCAATATTATCCGTAGTTATTTCCAGCTTGGAATCAAAATTAGCAACTAATTGATCCTGGGTTTGAACTGCATTAACGACTTCAGGAAAGGCTATAAAAAGAAAGATAATAGAATGAAAAACAACAGAAAAAGTGGATTGAGACATTATTTTTCCCAGCCACAATTCTTTTTTGCATTTTTCATTTAAATTTTGAATAATCTGCAAAATTACTGTTTTTATTTGCCTTTTATTATGTGTCATAATTCCAGAGCATGCCGTGCCAGGTGCAAACATTTTTCCTTCCCAAAAAAATCAACCATGAGCTTTAAATCCGGACCTTGAGCTTCGAGAGTAATTGCGTAACGCAAAGGCAGCCACAGGTCTTTACCCTTGATCATTGTCTCTTTTTGAATATTTTCCACAACACTAGCAAAGTTTTCTTCAGTCAATTTATCAATTGATTCCAGCTGCTTGATAAAAACAGAAAGCACATCTTTTGAGGTATCCTTCCGCAGAAGGTTTTTTACTTCCGGATCAGTGACTGCCGGATTTTGGTCAAAAAATAATGAGAGACGATCACCAATTTCTGCCAGCGTCACCAAGCGGGGCTGCAGAATTTTTATTGCTTTCCTGAGCAGGATTTCATCCTCGCCGGCATAAGTCGTTTCTGCTAAGAATGGAAGCAGTCGCTTGTGTAAATCTTCCAGATTTAAATTTTGGATATATTGCTGATTCATCCAGTTAAGTTTTTCCCGATCAAAAACAGCTCCGGATTTGTTAACACGTTCAAAACTGAATTCTTCCAGCAGTTCGGAAAGTGAGAACAACTCCTGATCCTGCGCAGGTGACCAGCCCAGCAAAGAAATAAAATTGACCAGTGCTTCCGGAAGATAGCCTTGAGAACGGAAGTCTTCCACGGCAACATCACCTTGACGTTTACTGAGTTTGGATTTGTCAGGATTAAGAATTAAAGGCAAGTGTGCAAACCGGGGAGGATCCCAGCCCAGAAAGCGATACAGAAGCAAATGTTTTGGAAATGAAGAAAGCCATTCTTCACCTCGTACAACATGCGTTATATTCATCAAGTGGTCGTCAACTACGACAGCCAGGTGATATGTTGGGAAGCCGTCGCTTTTGACTAAAACCTGGTCTTCAGTTTGACTGGTTTCAATTGAGACACTACCCCTGATTAAATCATCAAGCACCAGTGTTTCCGGAATTTCAGGTACTTTCATCCGTACAACATGCTGATCACCCTCACCCAGCCTTCTACTGACTTCCGCCTTTGACAGGCGCGTGCAAAATCCATCATAACACGGATTATCTCCCTTCGCACGTTGTCCTGCTTTAAGCTTTTCCAATCGTTCAGCAGAACAAAAACAATGATATGCATTTTCGTCATCAAGTAATTTCCGGACATGGCGACTGTATATTTCAATGCGCTCTGATTGACGATAAGGACCTGATTCACCTCCAATTCCGGGACCTTCGTCCAGATCAATTCCTGCCCATTCCAACATTCTGATCAAATCATTTTCGGCACCTTCGACCAGCCTTTTTTGATCAGTGTCTTCTAAACGGAAAATGAATTTTCCGCCTTGTCGACGTACATAAAACCAGCAAAAAAGAGCAGTACGTAAACCACCGACATGCAAAAATCCTGTGGGACTTGGAGCAAAACGAAGACGAACCATCGTAACAATAAGAAGGAATTAAGGCTGAGAATCTGGAGTTTAAGTTATTTATTGTTTTTCAAAACGGCGCATTCTGATGTTCAGTAAAAGGCCAATTCCAAACATCATGGAGAGCATTGAAGAACCGCCATAACTAAAAAATGGAAGTGGAACACCTACAACCGGCATCAATCCTGTTGTCATGCCAATATTGATCAATACATGTGATATGAATATTGCGACAATCCCGGTAATTTGGATGGCACTTACAAGATTTTTTGATTTTAGCACTTCTGCCAATGACCACAATGCAAGTGTTAAAAACAGAATCAATACCAGCATTGCACCAAAAAATCCCCACTCTTCAGAAAATACAGAAAAAATAAAATCAGTGTGGTGTGCAGGCAAAAAATTCAGTTGCCCCTGTGTTCCTTCCCCAAATCCTTTACCAAACACTCCTCCACTGCCGATAGCAATTTTGGACTGAATTATATGATAGCCTGACCCCAGAGGATCACGTTCAGGATCAAGAAAAGTCAAGATACGGCCTTTTTGATATGATTTTAGAACGTAAATCCAGACAATGGGCAGGGAAGCCAATGCGAGAATAATCAGGATAAAAATAGTCTTGAGACGAATACCCATCAAAAAAATGATTGGTACGAAAACGATCATGAGTAACATGGCTGTACCCAAGTCAGGCTGTTTGACAATCAAAACTACTGGAACTGCCATTAAAGCTAGAGGCCAAATCATCCAAAGCCAGTTTCCTTTAGGCTGTTCGAAGTCCCTGAAATGATGTGAAAGTGCCAGCACCAGCGTAAACTTACTGAACTCAGAGGGTTGGAAAAAAAACGGCCCAACTTTCAGCCAGCGTTGTACAGGTGCTCCAGGTCCACCTGTTCCATAAAACAGCACGAGAACCAGCAACCCAATTACTACCAGATGCATAACAAAACCCAGGCGCGCCCAATTTCGATAGTGAACCAATTGGACTAAAATAATTACACCAATTCCTGCTAAAATACGAAAAACCTGCTGAATTAAATAATCCTCTTGCCCCGGCGTACCGACTGTTGCTGAGGAAAGTGCAATCAAACCCACACCGCAAATCAGCAAAACTAAAAAACATAGAACCCAATCTATGTTGGCAAAAAAACGTTGATCCAGCATCTCTAATTTATTTTAAATTTTAATTCCCAGTTTTTTATTTAATTCGTGAGTCATGAATTCTAGTAAGCTTCAGTATTCGCTTTCAATTTTTTCTATCAACTTTTAACCGGAAACGAGCTTTTAGCATTCATTCTACTTTTGTTGCTAATAATTCCCATGAACATCAATTCATTCCCACCCAAAAGTGGCAGGAGGCTTATGAGTTATATCGTAGAAAACTGTTTCAATTCCAGATAGTCCAAGTATTGATTCTACCAGAGGATCAAGCAAATTCCAATTGATTCGAGCAAATTGAGCAGTCATCACATCTTCAGAAACAACGGGACGCAAGACCAGACTGTCTTCTTTTCCATTTTTAGATATTGGCAGCAAAATTACCAGCAGTTGAAATATTTTTTCCATCAAACCATTTTCTTTCAGCATCTGTGTTGCCATAAAATCTGCCTCTCTCAGCAAGTCCAGTCTCTCTTTGCTACAAAAAGCTCCACGAATTATATATGGTGTATTCAGGTCCTTGTTGTTTGAATCAAGTTGCAGTACAACCCGGTTGATGTTCCGGACCTCATTTGTTAAACGGGTTGCTTCTTTTTCCAACCAGTCCCAATCGCGAGGGGTATTAATTAGTGCAGCAGGAGAAGTGTAAGTCCGCTGGTCACCCTGAACTCCAACAGATCGAACTGGAAGAATTGAAAAGTCACAATTGCTTTCCTTCAAACAATTCGACACTTCGGCTGCCGTTTGTTCAAGATTAGGAAACGACTCATCACCGCGAGCAGATAAAACATTAATCGCAAGTCCCGGTCCAGGAAATGGATGACGCCAGACAATCGAATCCGGTAAGCCCAAAAGGCTTCCAACTTGCCGTACCTCATCTTTGTAAAGATCTTTGAGAGGCTCCACAACATTTCCGGAATCAACCAAATCAAGAACTTCCTGAACACGATTGTGGTGTGATTTAATGACTTCGGCGTGTTCGGTTCCTCCAGACTCAATAATATCAGGATAGAGTGTACCCTGCCCTAGCATCCATTCCTGTGCAGATAAATTTAATTCATTCAAAAACTTGTCGCGCATCTGGATGAAAGTTGCACCTATTTTTTGACGCTTTATTTGTGGATCAACCTGATTTGCTACTGCATCCAAAAAAAAAGTACTATAATCTCTTGACTGAATATTAGTGTAGCCCAACTGCCGATATCGCTCAATAATTTCAGTACTTTCATCTTTTCGCATAAAGCCGTTATCAATATAAAGCCCCAGCATTTGATCTCGTCCAAGCACTCTGTCTAACAAGGCAAATGCCACTGATGAATCCACACCCCCACTGATAAACATCAAGACTTTCCGCTCTCCAACTTCCTGCTGCAGCCGTTCCGTTGTTTCCTTGATAAAAGTTTCCATTGACCACTTGGAGCAAATTTCACAAGTGTTAATGAAATTGTCCAGCATTTTTTGTCCCTGCTCAGTATCGTTTACTTCCGGATGAAATTGCAGAGTATAAATCCGACGCTTACGATGTCTCATAGCGGCCACGTTTCCGGATTCTGTCACTCCTGTAACTTCAAAATCCGGGGGACATTTTGTTACACTGTCCTGGTGACTCATCCAAACCTGGTTTGGAAATGAAACATTCTGCCAAAGTGGAAAATCTGAAGTTTGCTGTAAAATAGCTTTACCGAACTCTCCTTTTCCTGTGTTCGCAATTGCACCTCCAAACTCTTTGGCAATCAATTGATGTCCGTAACACAAACCAAGAATTGGTAGATCAAGATACAAAATTTTTGAATTAAAATGTGGAATATCAGTTGAGTAAACTGATGCCGGCCCCCCAGATAAAACTATTCCTTTTGCGTCCTGGAGCAAATTTTCTTTTGCTGATGGAGAAAATATTTTAGTATAGGCTCCTAAATGCCGTATTCGTTTTGCAATCAGATGTGCATACTGGCTTCCAAAATCAAGAACCGCGATGAAATCCTGCATTGCTTTTCCTTTCTAAGCAGGTTAATATGATCAAGAACCTATCCTAACAGTATCTAAAAATTTGCACAATCTCACTAGGAGTACTCACATGTTTGGAGTTGGACTTCCGGAAATGATGATAATCGCAGTTGTAGCACTGGTTTTTATCGGGCCGGACAAGCTTCCAGGTGTTTTACGATCAATTGGAAAAGGTTTGGTTCAGCTAAAACGTGCCACAAGCGACGTTCGCTCTACCGTACAAGATGAAATGAACAAAATCGAAGATGAAATTGAGCTCAAGGACGTACGGGAATCTGCTCAGAGTTTTAGTAATGAACTTGGAGGAGTAGCAAATAAGATGGACCCGTTGGCTCTCTCAAAAATGAATTCCGGTGAACAACTGGAAAAAATTGCAGATGCAATTGACAAAACTGATAATAATGATTCAGAAGATCAGTCTGAGAAAGAAATCACATCTATAAAATTAGACCCAAGGGAGCTTTCTCCGGAAGATTTTTCCACTCCTGAAATCAGTACGGTGGAGGCAAAAGAAAAGGATTCTTCCGAAAGTTCTGTTGCAGAAAAAACTTAAAATACCACCGAACAATATTAATTAAAACTTAATCTTGATGCCATCGCAAAAACCCTATAACCTTTTCATAAAGTGGTTTTAAGACCTATTGCGAGACCGTAAATACTTTATGCATTAACAAAAGCTTGGATGAAATTATTTTCTATGCTAGCGTTAATGTTCGGTTAATAATTTATTGTTGATTCTGCCACGGTCACATTTGGAATAGTCATAATCAGGCGGTTTCGTTTAATTTCCAAATATTTTAAAAAGGTGAGATATGAGCAACCAGGAAGAGTTGGTTAATGAATTAAAGGCAAACATTGATCAAGATTTAAAGAAAAGACAGAAAAGTATTGAAGACGGTGAGGCACTTGATAAAGTCATTCATCAGCTCATGGATGCCGGAGAAATTGGTATTTCCCATGGAACCGACAAGCATGTAAGTGTCATAATGCTTGGCCTGGCAACGGTGGTGACACTATTTGCTATTTATATGATTTTTGGGGTCAGCCCGGACTATTACACAGGTTGAATTACGTCTGAAAAATTTAAATCTTTAATCCTGAATAAATAGATCCCTCTTTTTAAAGTCTTTGTTTCTTCATTAATTTTTCTGCAAGCGCTACATCCTGGGGAACGTCAACTCCTACACCATCGTTTTCGGCTTCCACACAAAGCAAAGTTTCTCCGTTTTCCAATATTCTCAATTGTTCTAATTGTTCAGTCTGTTCCAGCGGTGACTGAGACCACCGATCAAATTGGAGAAGAAAATCCCTTTTGAATAAATAGACACCCAAATGACGCCAAGCATTAAAATTACTGGATTGTGGAGAACGGGGAAATGGTATCAACGAACGTGAAAAATACAAAGCCTGGCTGCTTTGATTTAATGTAACTTTAACCACATTTGGATCGTGCAGTTCTGCTTCATCTGTGATTTTATAAATAAGAGTAGCACCTTTGGTATCCCTTGTTTTCACAGCTTTCTGAATTAGTCGTTCAAGGTCGGCAGGCAAAACCAGTGGCTCATCACCTTGAATATTCAGTACCCAGTCACAGGATCTTCCGGAAAGCGCTTCAATAATTCTGTCTGTACCAGTTTTATGTTCTGTACTGGTCAGCACTCCCTCTGCTCCAAATTTTTCAACTGCATCCAGAATACGTTGATCATCTGTTGCAACCAGTACTTCATCAATTGATGGAGTCTGCATGGCACGTTCCCAGACATGCTGAATCATTGATTTTCCAGCAATTTCTACTAATGGCTTACCCGGGAACCTGGTGGAAGCATAGCGTGCGGGAATAATAGCTAAAGTTTTTACCAATGTAGATGTGCTCACAAACGTTCTTGCAATTAAAGAAAATATTAATTAATGCTTTATAAACTGAAAGACTCGTTCCAGCATTCCATCCAGACCCTTTTTACGAAAACGCTCATCAAGAATGTCGCTGGTTTTAAGAAGTTCCAATACACCATATGGAGCATAAAGCCATTCAATTTCATCAGCAGGTACACTAAAAGGAGGGCCTGTCATTTGGTTTTGATCATACTCCAGAGTAATGAGTAAAATTCGTCCTCCCGGTTCAAGAAATGACATTAGGTGATTTACATATCTTTCCCTCTCAGGCTGATCAAACGCAACAATCGATCCTCTGTCATAAATAGCATCAAATGAGGCCGTCTGTTCCTTGTTTAAGTCAAAAAAGTCACCTTGAAAAAGGACTATGGTATCACTACTGAAAAGATTTAATTTTCCAGACTGCTGAATCGAATGAGTTAGTTTATTTTCCTTAAAAAAATCTTGAACTGCTTTGTGAACCAATTCAATACCAACCACTTTTTTGGTTCTTCCTGCCAGCCAGGGCAAGTCAAGGGTTTTTCCGCAAAGTGGAACAAAAACACTTTCCGGATCCTGCGTTAACAATTTGTCAGAATAACGCAACAAATACGAATTTACTTCCGGAAGATGAAAGCCGATTCGACCTTCTTGCCAGCGTGACTCCCATTGATTCATAAACATTAATGCTTAGAAAAGATGAATTGCTAGATGCCAATTTCACTGCGTAATTTGCGCACAGATTCTGGCTTCAAATGTTCAAAACGCCAGCGATGCCAAGGCACTATGAATCCTGAAGCAAATTCATCTACTACCTTTGTAGTAAGTTTTGCGGCTAATTCATTGTATGCTTCAGCAGTTTTTTCATCTTCATCCAGCTTGTGCTGCAATCTAACCTGAAAAATCAGATCTCCGCTATGAGCTTCAATCAGCTTTAGACGGATTACCCATTGTACATTAGAGGGGCACTCTTTAGTGCAGGGAAATGACACAAAATCAAGTAGTAAAAAAAGAGGACTATTCAGTTCCTCTTCAAGTTTCCAGGCAAGATTTTTTTCTGAAATTCCAGTGAGTGTCAAAGTGCTGAGGTAAGTCCTGAATCCTGAGCGAAGTTTAGGATTACTATCCAATTTAAGATTTCGCTCTTTGAAACCTGTTACTCTGCCCAGAGTCGGCATCTCCTTTAAGCGTAGCTCCACCTGGCCCATCAATTCCGGCCAGACTTTTTGCAGGTTATCTGGTGACTTGATTGTCAAAAAAGCCACAGGTTTTTGCATATAGGGTAAAAGGTCCGGTTTGCCTTTTACGTCAATTGTTTTACATCCTCCAAGAAGCAATATTAGTCCGGAAATACAGACAAGTTGCATAAGAATTGAAAATGAAAAACAAATTCGAATCGTTTTTATTACCATGTCAAAAAATGATTTGTCAAAAAGTTTTTATTACACCAATCCACCATACTGGCCTGCAGATTAAACACAAGGTTTAAAGATTTCAACTTGTTATTTCAAATATATAATCTTATCATTTAATGTCCAAATTTTACTAAAATTGAAAAGGATTTGATCCAATGTTGAGCGAAGAAATCAGTACGAGAATTGATGGTCTGACTCAGAGGCTGGACGACTTAGAAGGGTTTCTTTGAAGTCACTTCAAAACGGAAACAATTGCAGGATCTGGAAAATGAGACTTCCGATGATGGTTTTTGGGAATTGCCCCAGGGAGAGCGGACTGTTCTCCTGAAGCAGGTTTCGCGCTTGAGTGATTCCATCCAGGGTTGGGAAACATTGGACTCCCTGCATGATGATTTGGAAGCTGCTGCAGAATTGTACCGGGAAGAAGACGATGCAGATCTACTGAAAGAAATCCTTGATTCTTGTGAAAAACTTGATAATGATATCGATTCTCTGGAGATAACCGGTCTCTTTAATGGTGAGGCGGACGACAGAAATGCCATCGTCTCAATTCATCCGGGTGCAGGAGGAACTGAATCCACAGACTGGGCGTCAATGCTCTACGACATGTACCGCAGATGGATCGCAGAGGAAGGATTTAAATTTCAGCTGCTGGACTATCAACCTGGCGATGAAGCCGGAATTAAGTCAGTAACTTTTTCTGTTTCCGGACCCTATGTTTATGGTAAATTAAAAACTGAAATTGGAGTTCATCGACTGGTCCGAATTTCTCCTTTTGATTCACAAAAACGCCGGCACACTTCGTTTGCATCTGTCTTTGTATATGCTGAAATCGATGAAGATGTAGAAGTTGAAATCCTGACTGACGATATTCGGGTTGACACCTACCGTGCAAGTGGTGCAGGAGGTCAGCATGTAAATACTACCGACTCTGCTGTTAGAATAACACATGCTCCCAGCGGAATTGTGGTGCAATGTCAAAACGAGCGCTCACAGCATAAAAACAAGGCCACTGCAATGAAAATGCTCAAGGCCCAGCTTTTCGATTTACAGCAAAAGGAATTGAACAAAGAAAAGGATCTGCAGAGCAGCAAAAAGCAGGAAAATGCCTGGGGCAGCCAAATCAGGAGCTATGTTCTGCACCCATATCAGATGGTAAAGGATCATCGTACAAACCGAGAGGCAGGAAACACACAAGCAGTTCTCAACGGTGACATAAATGCTTTCATAAAAGCCGCACTTTCCCAGAAGGTGTGTTAACAGACTGCTAAACTAATAACCCAAACCAATCACTAGAAAATGGCCTCATTTGATATTGTCTGCGAAGTTGACATCCAGGAAGTTACAAATGCCGTTGATCAGGCACGAAGGGAAATCAATAACCGTTATGATTTCAAAGGTACAAATTGTGAAATTGAGCTGGACAAAATAAAACCTGCTTTAATGATCACTGCAGACGATGAGTTGAAAATGCAGACAACCATCGATATTTTGCTTACAAAACTGATTAAACGCTCAGTACCTGTAAAGTCACTGGTTTACGGAAAAACTGAACCCAGCGGCAGAGTTCAAAAAAAAGAAATTTTAATCCAACAAGGTTTGTCCAAGGATCAGTGCAAAAAAATTAATCAATTTATCAAATCAACCAAAACAAAAGTTCAACCACAAACTCAAAGTGATTCTGTAAGAGTGAGCAGCAAAAAGAAAGATGACCTGCAGGCAGTGATGCAGGCTATCAAGGGACAGGATTTTGACTTTGACGTACAGTTCACAAATTACCGTTGATAAAATACTGTTGCAGTTAATTTTTCAGTTACATTAGCGTTTTTTTGAACATTCTACTCTTCATTGCTTACGGAATATTCTTAATCTGCGTTCAGAGGTAAAACCTGAGCGACTCCGTGAAAATATTGAGATTTGATTATTTCCGGTATCCAAATTTACTTCAGTTTGAAAGTGGAATTCTGTGTTTTTGTCTTGTTGACCTGAGTTTCTGTTCAAAGAATAAAACACTTTTTTATTATTTAAGTAAACATAAACATCTCGTACATCATTAACGTTGCTTACATTCCCCTGTAAAATCAAGAAACTCAAATCAGTTTCAGCTTCCACATAATTTCCGTCTTTGTCTTGCCAACTGACTCCCAGTAGCTCCGGTGTGACAAGTTTCTGTTCCGGAAGCATATTGTTCAAATTCCAAAGGTAGACAATTCCTGGAGTACCAGATTTAATATCAACCATCTCCAGGCTGATTTTTCCTAAAGTCCCAGAGTCCATTAAACTCTTAAAAAGAAAATAGTCTTTTTGTTTTTTATGAGGTTCGAGATTTTTCAATAAAAGTTTTCCTCGATTAATTCTAAATGCACCCTCAGTTCCTCGCAGTTTCAGCAACAATTCAGGAACAGTACTTTTACTTTTATTTTCAATTTTAAATGAAAGTGCGATGGTTTCTCCGATTTGAACTCTTCCGTCACCATTACCACGACTGCCAAACCTCCCATTATCAAATATTTTCATTCTCAACCAAAAAGAATGATTCCGTTTCGGTGAAAAATGCAGTTGCCTTCGTACTGATTTTAATTTTTTCAAGTTATGATCAAAAAGCAGAATTTCTACCGGTTCGTGCTCCTCCATCATTCCCGCAGGAATTTTAACGTCAATGGTGCGGGATGTTTTTTCTTCAGACACAAGTTTTCCGATGGGAAACTCCAGGCTATCCAGTATCCCGTTACTGGCCCGTGTTACCGCAATCAAACGTTGCGCATCAATTTTACCAGAATTCCGGAGATTAACTTTCACCCGCAAAAGATCTGTAGAAATCATTTCCGCAGACCAGGTTAAAATAAGCATTTCCGGAGTTGCTGATTTTATGAACGGATTCAAACTCCAATCAATTCCGTGCTTTGACAGTGCTTCTGTAATTATTTCAGATTCTTTTTGCTCTGCTTCCCTGTATATTTTCTGAATAACAGAGTTTGTATTTTTAGGATTCCACTGAGATAGTAACTGTTCTGCAGTTTTGACAAATATATCTGCTTTTAATTTTTCTATCTTCAAATTATTATCAATTATTTCAGAATCTTCATTCAGAACTGGAGTATGTGACAAATAACTGATACTGAGCTCATCTAAATCATTTACCCTGTTTTCTGCATCAAAATCTGAAAGCAGACCGAACCGTTTTTCGGTAGTGAAAATTTCCTGCCTGCCAAGCTCTGTTTCCCCGTTCTTGAGCTCTGGAACTGTAACAGGAATAAGCCGCAGATTCGGCATGACACCTATATTGTGAATTGAGCGTCCGGAAGGTGTTAAATACTCTCCTATGGTTAATTTCAGTCCTGAACCGTCTTTTAAATCCCAAAGTGTTTGAACTGTACCTTTGCCAAAACTTTGTTCGCCAATCACAATTGCACGCTCATTTTGTTTTAAGGCAGCAGCAACAATTTCTGCAGCAGAAGCGCTCCCTCGATTTATCAGCAAAACCAGTGGAATGTTCAATAAATGTTCTGCAGCAAAAAATTGTTTTGCGTCATGGACTGAGGAAACGACAGTCCCTTTTGTGCTTACGATGCGTTTTTTCCCCGGCAAAAACAAATCACTGACTCGAATTGCTTCTTCCAGCAATCCTCCGGGATTATTGCGCAAATCCAAAATCAATCCATCAACCATGTTCAAAGAACCAAGCTTATTTTTAAGTTCCCGGGATGTGTCATTTTGAAAATTTTTTATACGAACATAACTAACAGTTTGCTTGCTGCTTGACAAATCATATGTTTCGACGCTTTCGACCTTAATATCTTCACGTAAGAGTTCAAACTGCAAAGCCTTTGAATGTCCCTTACGTAAAACACTGAGCGTAACAGGTGTTCCAATATTTCCCCGCAGACGATGAAGGATTTCATCAAGGGTCATGTGTTCAGTTTTTTCTCCGTCAACTGCCACAATTCTGTCAAGCGGCTTCATTCCGGCAAGTGCTGCGGGACTGCCGTCCATTGGTGCAATTACAGTCAGTTGATCATCTCGTGTTCCAACAACCAGACCAACTCCGGCAAATTGACCACCAATATTGATGTTGAATTCATTATAAATTTCCTGCGGCAGCAAAACAGAATAGTCGTCTAACTGATTCAATATCCCACGAACAAACATCTGCTCTATTTTTAACTGTGTCAGTTGAGGATTCATTTCTAAAAGGCGTTTCATCAGCATTTGCAAGGCAATGTGCAAATCATACAGCCCTGCAATTTTTGAAACCTGTAAGAGAGTTTTTTCGGTTTTAAAACTTATGTTCAAAACTGGACCCAAAGTTTTATCCTGCAATTCAGGTACAACTGTTACTTCCGGAATCATCCGCCCAAGTTCTGTCAATGCGCCTTGAAGCAAGCTTTCAGGATCAAGTTTTTCTGGCTCAACATAATCCAATTGCAGATGCATCAGCACTTCTGCCAGCAAAGGAGCTTCTGGTGGAGGCTGCACTGCAGCTATCCCCCTTTCCCGTGAACCTCCAAAGATACTGCAACTTGCCAATAACAGTGACAGCAGAATTAAGAAACATTTGAAATGTGTGTTATTCTTTTTCATTTTGTAGGGCAGTATTGATTCTTGTCCTGAAGTGTTTGTTTCAAGTTTACTAAACCTCATATTGATGATTCCAGCTTTTACTTGAAAGTGCAAAGAGTCTATGTTATTTATCACATCACTATAAATTACCTGTTAGATATTTTTTTAACACAGAAAATAATAAACAAATGAACATTGGATCCTTACTGCCAAGACATGCCCGTTACCGTTCCAAGCACCTTGCCTTTGTTATCGGTGAGGAACGATTAAACTTCTGCGAACTTAATATTCGTGTAAACAGGCTGGCTAATGCCTTGCTGGCTGCCGGCATTCTAAAGGGGCAAAAAATGGCGACGGTTCTGCCAAACTGTGAAGAATTGATGCTGCTTTACTGGGCTGCAGCCAAAACCGGAATCGTGATTGTACCAGGCAGTCCTTTACTTCAGGCTTCCGGATTAACGACACTGCTTCGTGATTCTGATACAGAGATTGTTTTTGCAGATGCATCCTTTGCAGAAACATTGCAGAGCATAAAAAAAGATTTACCAGCTATTCAAAATATGCATTGGATACTCGTTGGTAACGGCAAAAGGCACAGCAGTAGACTTACAGTTTCCGGATTTAAGTCTTATGCGGATTTTATTTCCGGAGCAGAAGAAACGGAGCCGCCGGATACCAAAATAGTGGATGGTGATACCTACAACATCATGTATTCAAGTGGTACAACCGGTGCGCCTAAAGGGATTATTCACACTCATTATGTCCGTGCGAATTACTGTACTCATTTCGCGTCTGCCTGGCGTATGTCTCCTGAAAGCATTGTGCTGCATGCCGGCGCAATTGTTTTTAACGGAGCAATGCTGGGTTTGATGCCCTGGATGTATTTGGGGGCAACTTATATTTTACACAACAACTTTCGTGCAGGAGCAGTTTTAAAGACAATCGAGGAAGAAAAAGTAACGCACATTATCATGGTTCCCACACAAATAATGGCCCTGCTCAATCATCCAGAATTTACACCAGAAAAACTAGGTTCGCTGGAAATGCTTCAGAACGTTGGGGCTCCTTTGCTGAAGGAATACAAAAACAAATTGAATAAAGTACTGCCAGGAATATTTTACGAATTGTACGGTGTCACTGAAGGTTTCTTTTCTGTATTGGACCGTGACGATGCCATACGAAAAGTTGGTTCTGTCGGAACTGCCCCATCATTTTTCGACATCAAAATTTTGCGTAAAAACGGCAAAGAATGTGATCCTGATGAGGTCGGAGAAATCTGTGGTCGGGGTCCTATGATGATGCCAGGATATTACAAACGTCCAGATTTAACAGAAAAAACTATTGTTGACGGCTGGCTTCATTCTGGAGATTTAGGTTACATGGATGAGGACGGTTTCCTCTTCCTGGTGGATCGGGTTAAAGACATGATAATAAGAGGGGGTGTGAATATTTATCCAAAAGATATTGAGGAAGTAATAATCCAACATCCGGCGGTTTCGGAAGTTGCAATATTTGGAATTCCTGATGAAAAATGGGGAGAAATCCCGATTGCCGCTGTCATTTTTCATAAAGAGCAAAATGTTGTTGAAGAGGATTTAAAAACCTGGATCAATCAACGTGTGGACGCAAAATTTCAGCGTGTGGCTGATGTACAAGTACTTGAAGAATTTCCGCGAAATATTGCCGGTAAAACACTAAAGCGTGAAATGCGTGAAATCTATGTTAACAACTGATTCTTTACACATTAGAATTTCAGTGGGCTTTCTCACTGAATTCTAAGTAGATTGAATACTGATCATAATTATTGGTAACCCTGTTGATTTCGCGCAAAAGATTTCATTGTACATTTACCCTAATTATATGCTACAATTTTGCCCGATAATATAACACTACTTTAGTCAATATTCTGAGGTTATTTGAGCGATAGCAGATTATTTAAAAATTGGGACCGCGCATTACTTGTTTCGCTGCAGTTACCACATAGATCAAATTCAGAGGTCAAGAGTTCACTGGATGAGCTCTCATCACTTGTCTATTCTATCGGTGGGGAAGTCACCGGACAAATCGTTCAGGCCCGCACACAGATACATCCAGCATATTATTTTGGAAAGGGTAAGCTCACTGAAATTAAATCCAGGATACACATTGATGAGGTGGATGCAGTACTTGTTGACAATCCACTTAGTCCTAAACAAACACAAAATTTAGAAAAATTATTGGACTGCGAAGTGCTGGATCGTACCCAGGTAATTTTAGATATTTTTGCAAAAAATGCCCGTACCAGTGAGGCAAAGCTGCAAATAGGCTTGGCTCAGTCTGAATACTTATTACCACGTTTAGTGGGTTTGTGGAAACATCTTGACCGGGAACGTGGAGGAATTGGCGCATCAAGAGGAACAGGTGAAAAGCAGATTGAAAAAGACAGACAATTTTTGCGCCAGCGAATTACTCGTTACAAAAGTCAGTTAATACGTGTAGAAAAGGAACGCAACACTCAGAAGCAAAGACGCTCCAATTGTTTGCAGGTGAGTTTGATCGGCTACACCAATGCCGGAAAGTCCACTATAATGAATGCGCTCACCAATTCCGGTTTGTTAGTTGAAGACCGTTTGTTTGCCACGCTCGATTCGACAACGCGTCTTTTAGAAGAGGATTCTCGACCCAAAGTTTTGCTTTCGGATACCGTTGGTTTCATCAGTAATCTTCCACATGAAGTAATAGCAGCTTTTCGTTCCACATTAGCCACCGTGAGAGATGCAGATCTGCTGCTGCAGGTTATTGATGCCGACGATAACATCGAAGAACATTTGCAAACAACCTCTGAGGTTTTGGAAGATTTGGACGCAGCCTGTATTCCAATTATTAAAGTATTTAACAAAATAGACCGGATCTCTCCTACACGTTTACTGATCTTGGAGAAATCTTTTCCGGAAGCAGTATTTGGTTCCTGCGAAAATGGAGGAAAAAACGGATTGGGGAAAAATTCAGCTTTTGTTGAACAATTAAGAAAACAGATACTGCTATTTTTTAATGAACGAATGAAAACAATGACAATTCGTCTGGATTATCAGCACTCACAGAAGTTAGCTAATATTTACGAATTGAGCAGGGTGGACAACATTGATTACCAGGAGGAGGGTATTTTAATGACACTAACAGCAATTCCCGGTAATTTGGAGCGTTTACGACATCACTTAGGAAGTGACTACACAGAAATGAGATAAACTGTTCTAGGTTTGGGTTTTTAACAAAGGAGTTTTAACAAATAATAGTATGCACCTTATTCTGCGTAACTTACGTGGACTGTTAATAGCTGACTTTCTGGACGTTCAATCAAAACATTAAAAGACTTTAAAAACTCTTATATTTAAATAAATTTAAATGGAAAAATTTGTAGTGCATGGTGGAATTCCTCTCTCAGGAAGCATCACTCCTTCAGGCAACAAAAACGAGGCTCTCCCTGTTCTTGCGGCAACTTTACTGGCACAAGATCCTGTTATTTTACATAACGTTCCAGACATTCTTGACATCACTATTATGCGCGGACTGTTGGAAAGTTTATGTGTAGAAGTAAAGCAAATTGACAAACATTCATTTAGTTTTGATCTCAGTAATCTTCAACGTCGAGCTGTCCTATTCGTCTTCATCCTGATCCATCAGAACTCAGCACTTTTCGCTCTGAATTCTGCACTTCGTCTTTCTTCGTGTCTTGGTGGTTCAGGCTTTCGGAAACGCCGTTCCATCCTCCGGCTCATAACCCAGCACCTGGCGATTGACCTCCAGATCCATCCAGCTGTGCCGATGATTCGAGATGCCGTGAACGATCGCAAAGTCAATGTCATCCGCTTCCACACACCGGGCGAACAACTGTGCGGTGTCCCGCGGGCTGATCCCCATACTCGGGTCTTCCGGGTTCCAATCTCCGTCCTGCGCGAAGCGCGGGCTCCCGAGTCTCACACAGATCGTCGACACGCTGTGGCTATGGGCGTAGACACGACCGAGCGCCTCGCCCCAGCATTTTGTCGCGCCGTAGACGTTGATCGGAAACACCGGCGCCTCCCAGGGTACCGGCGTGATGTCTTCGTGTCCCAGAATCGCGTTCACGCTGCTTGCAAACACGACCCTTCGGCATCCAGCATCTCGCGCGGCCTCGAACGCGTTGTAGGTCGCGATCACGTTCCGGCTCAACAGGGAATCGTAGAACTCGGCCGCCGGGCTCGGGTCGGCCGCCAGATGAACGACCGTCTCCACGCCCTGGCAGGCAGATCGCATCGCGTCGTAGTCCGCAATGTCGAGCTTGATCGCTTCGGCATCGCCGATTGGCTTGATGTCGGCGAGCCGAAGGTCGAAACGATCTCCCCAGTGACGCCGCAGAATCTCGCCAACGAAACCTG
>ENA-UPTF01000464-UPTF01000464.1-marine-metagenome-genome-assembly--contig:-NODE-464-length-28873-cov-4.349146_pt1 | contig 28873 bp, 27 predicted proteins | sample MGYA00238166_ERZ767019 | MGnify/ENA primary metagenome ERZ767019 (study PRJEB28930, sample SAMN06266391) | marine metagenome | isolation source: Sea water from 250 m depth | place: Atlantic Ocean | study... | reverse complement strand
AATTTTCGCTGTTTTGAAGACTGCCCCAACCCCGGTCGTGACCCCACATCCGATGAGGGCGGCCCTATCTAACGGCATATCTTCTCGAATTTTTACGACAGCATTTTGATGCACCAGCATTTCTTCGGCGAAGCCGCCTAGGCGGGCAAATTGGGCGACTGCGGTGCCGTCGGCCTTGGCCAATCGAGGGGTGACGTCATCGGGGCGGCTGACCGCCGCGTTGTTCCTGCACAGATTCGGTCTACCAGTTAGACACAGATCACAATTTCCACAAAATACCGAGAGACAGGTGATGACATGGTCGCCAGGCTGTACATAAGCGACGTCGTCTCCGACTGCTTGGACCACGCCTGCGCTCTCGTGCCCCATCACCGCCGGTAGTTGGGTCTGCCACGCGGCATCCATGAAGTGAAGGTCGCTGTGACACAAGCCAGCGTTCACGACCTGCACGAGGACCTCATTGGGTCCGGGTTTGTCCACTGAAACATCTTCGATCTCTAACTCGCCCGGAATTTCATTTAGAACGGCGGCCTTCATAACCCCTGTCCCCTCTCAAAAGTGTGAACCGAACAGTAGTCAAGAGTGGCTGCGATGTCACCGGAGTCGGTGCAAAGCGATGGAAGGGGGGTTACTGCGCCTGAGCGGTATCGGCGGATCGTCCCATGGCAAGTACTTCTTTGTGTGTAAGCACCCAAAGACACAGCAGCACCAGACCCATAGATGCCATGGAGACCACGGCCCGAGAAGCACCGACAGCTTCTGCTATCTCGCCGAGCACGAAAGTTCCGACAGGCAGAGCACCAATAGCCATGCTGAGAAGACCCATCGCCCGGCCACGCATGTTGGCCTCCACGGTCGTGAGGACCAATGTGGATTGAGTTGCTGCGAAGAAGCCGACTCCGGTGGTTGCGACGAGAAGTGCCACCGCGGCACCGAGCACGGTCGTGCTGGTCGCGAATGGCACGAGCATCACCATCCCGAATGCGACGCCGCCGACATACACAAGTCCTCTACGTTTCGGTTCCCAGAGTCCGATGATGAACGATCCAGTCATCATGCCGAACCCGGTCATGGCGGCGATAAGGCCAATCTGACTTGGGCTCGCACCGATGCGATCCCCAATGCGTTGAACTGCCGGGAAATAGGCGAACAAGAAGAAATTGGCAATGAACGTAATGCCCAGGATGCTTCGAAGGCCCCTATTGGTTTTAAGAAGCGATAACCCGGCTCGAAGTTCATCAAGAGTTGAAGACACATCTTGATTCTGTGCTGCACGCGAAGGCTCTGTTCGAGGGACCCATTTGAGCGCCAGGAACCCCACCGATAAAAGACCAGCGATAACGAGGAATCCCGCTCCCACACCGAGGCTCCCAGCGACACTTCCACCTATCAGATTGCCCACGGCAACGCCGGTTGCAAGTGAGAACGATTCGTACGCCATAGCGTTATCCAGTCTCTGAGCGCCGACGAGTTCAAATACCAGAGCGCGGCGGCTGGTCATATCCCCCACCCAGCCGACTCCGGCTGCAAGCAAAAACGGGTAAATGGCCCAGAGACGAAGTAGGTCATTCAGTTCCAAGATCCCTACTAGGACAACCATCGGCACGAGCAGACCAAGTTGGAATTGGACGGTTCGTAGCCGATCAAAGCGATCCGCAAAGACTCCGCCGATAGCTCCGCCTAACAGCAACGGAGCCCACATAGTTGTCCCTGTCAATTGGACCATTCGAGGAGAGTCGGTGACGTCATTGACCCAAAAGGCCGACAAAAACGCAATCCCCCACCGCGCCCAATGCCAACACATTCCCGCAAATAACAGTGCAACGAATCCTTCGACACTGGTAGCGCTGCGCTCGCGACGTGATGTTGAGTTCGTCGCGTTCGGTTCAAGCATCGCCGGAGCCTACGACTAGTAGAGAAACAATGCTGGTTGCTGTCAAACTGTGCCTACGATCATCTCAGCGGCACTGGAGGTTCTGTGTTGGCGCCGGACTTCGACAACACACCGGACGAGGCTGAGGTAATCCCCGGCCTTGTTCGGGTCGTCATTGTGTCGGTAGGGAGGCTAGGAATATGACCGCGTCTATTCGAGTTTGCGTTATTCCGGGCGACGATGCGGCCCCAGAGGCAATGCAGGCCTCTTTACGAGTACTTGATTGTTTGGACTTGCCAATTGAATGGGATTGCGTACCTCCAGGGCGAGACCTATCCGAGCTAGACCTCGCGGAACGCGAAACCCTCGTGCATAAGCAGATTGACGCCGCTGACACGGTGCTTTTCGGTGCGACTAACGGAACCACGCCCGGTGCTCGGTATATGCGCTGGGACAAATTGACGTTCGCAAACGTGCGGCCCATCCAATGGCGCCCGGGTTTTCACTCGCCACTCAAGGATCCTAAAGAAATTGATTACGTCATCGTTCGAGAGAACCTTGAAGACATGTATGTCGGAGTTATGGGTGAGGCGAAAGATCTGCTTAATGCTGGCCTCGCCGATGCGAGGTCTCGTTTACCGGTAGGCGCTGAAGATGGCAGATTTGCGGCCAAAATCATTACTCGACCAGGTACCGAACAAGTGGCCCGGTTTGCTTGCGAACTAGCAACTCAGAGGAATTCAAAGCTCACGGTCTCAGCGAAAACAAACATGCTTCCTGCGACGGATCGGTGGTTCTGCGAGATCGTTCGAGAAGTGGCTCAGGACTATGCAGGATTGGAGTGTGAGGAGTTCATCGTTGATGACATGGCCCACCGTTTGGTGGTACGGCCTCAGGACATTGACGTGTTGCTTCTCCCTAATCTTTATGGCGACGTGCTTTCCGATTTGGGCGCCGGGACTATCGGTGGACTGGGACTTGCTCCATCTGGATGCTTTGGCAACGAATTCGCTTATTTCGAATCCGCTCATGGAACCGCTCCCGACATCGCTGGGAAAGGCATTATCAACCCGACCGCCACCTTGCTGTCAGCGGAGATGATGCTGCGCTATTTAAATCTCAACGGCGCTGCTGATCGTCTAAACAATGCGATTGGAAACGTCTATCTTTCTGGTTCTGTTTTAACCCCAGACCAGGGTGGTAACGCTGAAACAGAGCGTTTTGCTGACGCCATAATCGGAGCACTGTGACCAACACTGACGACCATTCACCTCGAGGAATTCCTAATGATCTTCCCGCCGATGATCAGCCCGACGGCCCAATCGCATTCCGTTTGGACGAGCTCCGCCCATGGGGTATCGGCGCCTATGAGGCAGCTGGTATGTCGACGCCGGATGCAACGACGGTGGTTGACAATCAGTTGTGGTCTGATTTGCGAGGTGTCGACACCCACGGCTTTCAGCGAGTGAGCTGGTACATCAATTGGTTTCGGGACGGATCCACCGATCCGAACGCTCAGCTAAGCATCGTGCAGGAAACTCCCGCTGTCGTTGTCGCTGATGGAAACCATGGACTCGGACAACTCGTCATCACGAGGTTCATGGAGCACTTGATCGAAACAGCATCCGACAGCGGCATGGTCGCAGGCGTTATCCGTAACTCCAACGACTGGGGATGCGGGGCGAATTATCCCTACCAAGCTGCCCAAGCCGGGTTTGTTTGTTTCGGCACCACCACCAGCGTTCCAAATCTGGCGCCGTTTGGGAGCAGAAGAAAATTATTTGGGAACAATCCCATCGTCTGGACGTTTCCTAGGCGAGATCATGCGCCAATCGTTCTTGATATGGCTATGACACCGGTAGCCCTCGGCAAGGTCCTACGAGCTCGTTCGGAAGGAACCGAGATTCCCGAAGCGTGGGGGTTTCTCGACAGAGACGGAAACCCCACTGTTGATCCCGACACAGCGATGAAGGGCATTGTGCCCGCGATTGGGGGCTACAAGGGAATCGGAATGATTACCGCGTCCAACGTGTTAGCTGGCATTCTTTCCGGTTCTGCTCACACCGGCGATGTCGCTGTTGGTCGAAGAGGCCAGTTTTTCTTACTGATGAATCCCGGCATTTTCAGAGACCGCGAGGAGTACTACGACGACATCGAAGACATGATCGGCCAAATTCGCGCCGCCGGGGAAGAAGATGTTCTACCTGGCCAGCGGGTCTATCTGCCCGGTGAGATCGAGCAGCAAACTATGGAAAGCCGAAGCCTCGAGGGAGTGGTCTCTTATCCGGGTTCAGTGGTCAGGGCGTTGCGTCGAGTCGGCGCCGACGTTGATGTGCCTTTTGAATGTGCCCCGGTGGCATGAGTTTCCTCAGCAAATGCCGATCGGGACTTATTGCTCTTTCCGGGCGCGTTGATGAGCGGGAAGAGGAAGCTGGATAGGGGCCAGGAAGCTCATATCGATATCGAGAAGGCTTGGCCCTTTTCGTTCTAGTGCTCTGGCCAACGCCGGTTCGAATTGCTCAACTCCCTCGACTCGTTCCGCAGCGACTCCCATTCCTTCGGCGACTTTGACGAAGTCGACCGTCGGCAGTTCTGTTCCGTGTTTACGACCCAACACGTTGTCTTGAATGATCCGCAAAATGTTGTAGCCGGAGTCGTTGAACACCAACACGATGACCGGAATTTGATGTTCCGCACAAGCTGATAATTCCCCGACCGATAGTTGGAGACCGCCGTCGCCTTGCACGATGAGGGTGTGATGTCCGCTTCCGATTGCTGCGCCTATGCCTAGCGGTAGACCTGGCCCGATTGCTACGGCCGCCGGACGGATAGACGTCCGGCTTTGCATAATCGGGAGTAACCGATTCCCCCATGTGTAGTTGGGCACGGTTGAATCGCGAACTATCGGAGAATTTTCGGGAATTAACCGGCGGATAATAGAAACGATCTGGCTGTGATCTGGTCCAACTTCCTCCCTGACGGCTTCTTCATCGGATGCACGTATCTTGAGGCAGCGATCGACGAACTGCTCATCGACGTTGCTTTTTTGGATCCGGTTGAGCAAGCCATCGATTCCCAGCTTGGCATCCGCCACGACGGTTACCGCTGGCGGGTAGTTCCGACCGATGACCTCGGGGTCAACGTCGATATGGACGAGCTTTTCGGGAATGGGGAGACTCCAGACGCGTGTGGCGTAGTTCTGGAACCGTGTTCCTACTGCAAGTACCGCGTCTGCTTCTTCGAAAATCTCCATTCCTGAGACTCGATCGGTGCGAAATCCAAGACTGAGGGGATGCGTCTCAGGAATCGATCCCCGCCCCTCGATTGTCGTCACAACCGGCGCGCCGAGCCGTTCGGCGAGGGCGGTCAATTCGTCTGCGGCACCCGCGATATTGACGCCACCGCCCGCCCAGATGACGAGGCGTTCAGCGGCCCGGAGTATCTCAGCAGCTTGATCCAAAACGGTTTCGTCGGGCACGACGCGTTCAACGGTCGGTGAACCAACGATCTTCACGTCAACTGTTCGATACTGCAGGTCAATGGGAACCTCTATTGCCCCCGGCTGGGGACGGCCACGACGGATATCGTCTGCGACTCGGGCCACTTCCCTGCTGATGTCTTCGGTGTAACGAATAGAAGCGACGGCTCGGCACACGGTGCGAAGCATCTCAGGTTGTTGTTCGTGTTCGTGAAGAAAACCCTTACCTTTGTCGCGAAAGCGAGTTTCGATTTGTCCGGTGATCATCATGACCCGCGAGGACACGAACGCCGCTTCGTAGATTCCGGGCATCGCGTTGACAGCTCCCGGGCCTGTTGACGTCAAAATCACCCCAAGTTCACCGGTGACGCGCGAGTATGCGTCGGCGGCGTGCGCAGCGGCTTGTTCATGTCGAACGTTGATTACCGTGATGTCCGGCTGCAGTGAGAGCGCATCGTAAATGGGCAGATTGTGGACACTGACGATTCCAAAGACGTGCTTCACGCCGATGGCAGCAAGTGTCTCTGCGACGGCTTGGCCGCCAGTCATCATCGTCATACGGGCACGGTAGCTTCCACGCGCTTGTCTTTCAGGCCGTTGCCAGCGCGTCTCGTATCAACTTCAAGCGCTGTTGAGAATGGGTTACTGCGGGATCGATGCCATAGTGCTCATGGGCGCTTCTGTATCGACCATCGACCCATCGGACGGAAACATTGTTGGGGCCCATCAGAGCCGGGTGTTTAACTCCGCACGCGTATGACAGTCGCAAAAGTTCTCGACGGAGACCCGAGACATAGCTCGCTAATCGCACCCCTTTATCGGTGGGGTCGAGACCCCGTTGGAGCCACTTGGATTGTGTGGCCACGCCCGTAGGGCAATGACCCGTGTGACATTTCTGCGCCTGTAAGCACCCGATCGCGAGCATGGCTTCGCGCCCTACGTTGATGACGTCCACACCGATCGACATAGCCATAGCAGCGCGTGCGGGAAGTCCGAGCCGTCCGGCTCCCATGAATACGATCGCGTCAGTTAAGGAGACCTCGGCGAAAGCGTTGTGGGCCACCGCAAACGCTTCCCAGAATGGGAGGGCGACATGGTCTGAGAAGACTAAAGGCCCAGCGCCTGTGCCTCCCTCGCCGCCATCAATGTTGACAAAGTCCGGTCCGCGACCAGTTTCGGCCATATGTCGCGCTAATTGGGTCCAGAAATCCACCTGTCCCACGGCGGACTTGATGCCAACGGGTAATCCGGTGATGTGCGCCAATTCTTCAACGAACTCGACGAGGGTGACGATGTCGGAAAAGACCGAGTGGCCGGCGGGACTGGCGACATCTATCCCCTTCGGCACACCGCGGGCTTCCGCTATCTCGGCGGTGACTTTCGCCGCTGGCAGTAATCCGCCCATTCCCGGTTTGGCGCCTTGGCTTAACTTGACTTCAATCGCTCGTATCGGGGCAGCTGAGACGGTTTGGAGGAGAGTGTCGGAACAAAACCTTCCTTCATCATCGCGGCATCCGAAATAGCCGGTACCGAACTGGAAAATCAGTTCTCCTCCCTGAAGGTGATGTTCAGCCAGGCCCCCTTCACCGGTGTTATGCAGGCAGCCATCGATTGATGCGCCACGGTTGAGTGCCTGAACTGCTGCTCCTGAAAGCGATCCGAAACTCATACCGGATAAATTCACCACTGACTTCGGGCGAAAAGCTCCGGGCCGGTCGCGCCACTGTCCCAGAATTTTGGTGCACGGGATAGGAGCCGAATGAGGCACGGGTTCCAAAATCGGAAATGGTGCGTGACGGAAGACGACGCGATTGATCTCTGTGAGATCATCATCAGTTCCGAACCCGAAGTATGGGTTTTCGTTCTTAGCTGTCGCGTACACCCATCGCCGCTCATCACGACTAAAAGGTTTCTCTTCGTCGTTGTCAGCTACGACATATTGACGAAGCTCCGGGCCGATCCGTTCAATCAGGTATCTCAGGTGGCCGATTAATGGGAAGTTGCGCAGGAGCGCATGGCGACTCTGCATAAGGTCATACAACCCAACAGCTAATAGTCCTGCGCCAAGAATTAGTAACCACGACCACCAAACCATGTCATTGACGCTAGCCGTATGGCGAAGTGATTCAGTCCGAGTTCGCTCCGCAGATCACCAAGACACAGTGCTCCTCTTCAGAGATCGAGGTCTTCCCTGAAAGGAGTGCAGCGAGACCTGCTGCCGCTGCTGGCTCAGATGTAACACCGAATTTCGTCGCAAGTGCCGTCTGAGCCGCGGACACTTCTTCGTCTGTAACGACGACGCTTTCAGCTTGAGAAGATACGAGCGCGTTCCAACCTAAATCGCCGAGCCGCCGAGCTCCGAGGGAATCCGCAGCCAATCCCGAAACTTCGATGTTGACTGGCTTGCCCGCGACTCGTGCTGTAGCCCATGTTTGCGTGCCTTCAGTTTCGACGGCGATCAGTCGTTTACTTGTCCCCCACCAAGTGGCAAGTCCGCCTGCTAGGCCCCCGCCTCCACAAGCCACAACTATGGTCGTCGCGTCGGGCACCTGGATATCAATTTCTTTAGCGATGGTTCCGGCGCCTGATACGACTTCTGCTTGGTCGTAGGCATGTAACTCGACACAGTCGCGACCTTGACTGAACTGATGTGCGGCGGAAAGAGCGTCGTGGTACTCATTCCCGGTCACGTGTACGTGTGCATCGTATAAACGCAGTTTTTCGAGTTTGCGCCCCGAGATGATCGATGGGACAAAGATATGGGCTGGGTGTCGAAGAGATTGGGCCGCCCATGCGACTGCTGCTCCATGATTTCCTCCCGATGCGGCTACCACGCCGTCCGAACCCACTTGAGCGCACAGCAATCCATTCATTGCGCCTCGCGCCTTGAATGAACCGCTGTGTTGGAGATTTTCGAGTTTTAGGGTGAGCCTGCGAGGAAGACCTAATTCTTCACTCTCTAATGGCTGGACGGGAGTCGCGACGATGCGTCCGGTGAGTCGTTCGGCAGCATCAGCTATAGCTGCTCGATCGAGTTTCACACGCGGGGCCAGGTGTCGTCAGCGAGAAATTGCTCGACCCGGTCAACGTATTCGCTTCGGTCGTATATTCCGTACAGCGCGTGTTTCATGCGGACTGGATCACCAAAAAAGAAGCGTTCGTACAAGCTCTGTCGACCACCAAATCCAGAGATGGTCATGTCCCACGCGAGCCTGAACAATCGAAGGCGTTCTTCGGCTGAGCCATTTCTCCCTTGAAGGAACTTTGCGATGTCGGCGCTGCGTTCACCGGTCCAGTCAGCTTCGCTCGGCACCATGATCAAGCCGCTTGACGAACAGAGTTGCAGAATTTCCATCAATCGTTTGTGAACCTCGGGGTAGTGATTTCGAGCGGCGTCCAGCGGACCTCGCGCTGGCGTCATTACTCCGAATTGGTTCAAACTCGCCTGCTCTTCGGAGGCGATCTTCAAGGCCTTCATGATTTCGAGGGTGATGATGACCTCGGCCACCATTTCTTGGACGTGCGGGTAGTGACCGGTTCCAATCATGTCGATGACGGCTTGAAGGGTTCCCAGAATGGCTTCTGTTTTCGCGATCTTGAGATTCACGACTTGGTGGGCCATGTGTAGGACGGCGCTGGTTTGCGCGTACGCCTGATTGGCTATGGCGACGTCGTGAGTTAAGAAAACCCGTTCCCAGGGAACAATGACGTCGTCAAAGATGACCATCGCGTCGAGTTCGTCGAAACGCGAACTTAGGGGATGGTCAACATGGCTCCGACCTTGATCTAGAGGTTCGCGGCATTGAAAACGTAGCCCCGGCGTGTCGTTCGGTAAGGAAAATCCGAGGGCATAGGGCCTCAGTTCGTCGCCACCTTGCAAGACCGTAGATGGGAATATCAATATCTCGTCAGAGATTGGCAATGTCGCCAGCATTCGGGCGCCGCGAACCAGAATTCCTTCGCTTGTTTCTTCGACTAGGCCCAGAGCGATAAAGGGGTCGTCGAATTCGTTGGCTTGCTTCGACTTGTCGACTTGAGGGTTAGTAAGGGCATGCGTGAGCGTTAGGTCGTTTTCTCGTACGTATTCGAAATAATTTCTGATGTTTGCGCCGAAGCGATCGTCTACCTGATCGAAATATTCTGCTGCTGTTCCGGCGGCCATGACGTTGACGTTCATGTAGTCGGGCGATCGGCCCATATGGCCGAGGCTGGCGTCAGCCCACACCTTGTGCATTTCGGAGCGTTTACGGAGGTCGTCTTTGCTTTCGGGCACGATGAAGCTGCGACCAACGGGGTCTCCAGAAGATGGAGACCTGAAGGTCATGACATCTACCAGATCATCTTGATGTTGAAGGTCATAGAGAGCAGCTAGGGATTTGATCGCGTTTCGCGTTCTGGGGTGACGCGTGGGGTCTTCTACGAGTTGACCTTCGATCCAAAGGTTTGGTGGGCGCGTTCGTAACCGGTCGATGACCTGTTTTCCAGTTCTTGCGGGCATGGGTGCTCCTGAGCTCTCACCAACCAAATGAATGTGCGAATATCGATCATCATAACCGATATTCGGATACAATCGCCTGCAGAATGCCCGCTAGTCGCCAAAGCAACTCCAGCCGATCTCAGACCCTCGATCGCGGTCTGAGCGCTCTGACGACTATCGCTGCCTCCGATACTCCATTAACAATCGACGAGGTAGCAGCCCTTCTCGGGCTTGGGCGGTCGGTGACGTATCGGATGATCCGCACACTCGAGGACCATGGTTTAGTAAAGCGTGACGCGACCGGCCGATTGACTGGCGGAACGCACCTAGTAGCGCTAGCTGGCGGCGTCGGGAACGACATGCGGGTAGTGGCCGCACCGATTCTCGCAAAACTCGCGAACTCGTTGGGAATGACCGCTTTTCTGGTGGTCTCAGATGGTTCCGAAGCCGTGACGGCGCAAGTAGTCGAACCGACGAGCACGGCAGCCCACGTCGCCTACCGGCCGGGCACTAGGCACGCTCTTGATCGCGGCGCACCGGGAATTGCCCTCCTGGCGGGCGAAGCGCCAAGAAAATCCGAACGGGTCGAGATTACTCAAGCGAGACTGTCGGGATGGGCCTACTCCGAGGGCGAAGTCATCGACGGCATGGCATCTATCGCCGCGCCCGTGGTAGCTAGCGATGGAAGCACCAGAGCTGCCTTAGCCGTTGTCCACCTGGCAGCCGACATTGACTCCCTTGAGGTCGCTCCCCAAGTCGCAGAAGCAGCTCAGTGTTTAGGAGCCGGATTGACGTAGGCCGTTATCTGAGGTTTCGTACACCAGCGGAAACCAGTTTTCGTCATCGGGGTACTGTCCGACTTCGGTCGTGGTGTCATCATCGGTGACAGTGGGGTCGCTCCCCGGATGGGGATACCACGTAACGTCATCACCGAGCCATCGGGTGGACAGCGCTACCCGGCGTTGATCGCCGGCGTTGCCGGGGCTGCCATGTAACGCCCAAGCCGAAAAGAACAGAGCGTCGCCGGCCTCAACATCAAAGCCAATGATGTCGTAGTCATCTCTAGCGGCGGCTACATCTGGACACGCTTCACCTTCAAAGTCGCTCGCGAAACCATCCGCGCCATCAAACATTTGCGGAGCGAAGTACGAGTCCCAGAGGTGCGAACCTCGGACGAACTCAAGTGAACTCTCGTTGACCGTCACCTGGCTTGCTGAAACCCACGCTGAACAGATTTGCTTTCCAAGAAACGGCCAGTAGGGAATGTCTTGATGCCATGGGGTTGGGGCTTCGGTCTTAGGTTCTTTAATTACAAGGTGGTCAAAATAAAGTCGGGCGCTTGAGGAGCCCATCAACGCCGCGGCCATATGCCCAACACCGGACTCGTGTACATAGCGGTTAACCCTTGAGTCGGTCTTCCAGCGGTACCGGCTCGTGAAAAGCCGGTCGGTGGTAGCGCCGGGATTCGTGTCGCTTACCCAGATCCCGGGGTCGCGGAGTTGCGCATCGGCCATCGCCTCTATTTCCGGGAACCATTCCTCTGATATCGCACCCGGAATCTTGACCACGCCGTCGGCCAAATATGTAGCAAGTACTTGCTCGGTGACCTTTGGGTGAGACGCAATCATCGACAGCTCCTCCGTCACGAAGGATACGTAAAACGTTAACTTCCTGCTCCCGCTTGGGTAAAGCGGGAACTTAAATGATGCTGAGAGTTACATTGAGCCGACAGCTTTCAACAGATTGGAATGACTCAGTGAAAGTCGGTTTTATCGGACTCGGCAACGTCGGTGCCAAATTGGCCGGCAGCCTGCTTCGCAACGGATTAGATCTCGTTGTCCGAGATTTGGACCCTGCGACAACGCAGCAATTTCGTAATTCAGGAGCGAAGGTTGCTCAGTCCCCTCGAGAGATTGCGGAGACCTCTGAAGTAATCATTACTTGTCTGCCAAGTCCGTCAGTTAGCGCCTCGGTAATGGAAGACCCCGACGGAGTTCTTACAGGGCTTTCCGAAGGGAAAATCTGGATCGAGATGAGCACCACTGACCAGCAAGAGGTATTACGCCTTGGAAAAAAAGTGGAGGCCCTAGGCGCTTCGTTCGCTGATTGCCCAGTCTCAGGGGGATGCCATCGAGCAACTACGGGGAACATCGCTATCTTCGCGGGTTGCGCCAGAGAAGTTTTCGAACAAATCCTTCCTCTTCTCGTCATGATGGGACGGCACGTCCTACATACCGGAGACGCTGGTTCAGCATCCATCTTGAAGGTGGTAACCAACTACTTGGCTACCGCGAACCTGGTGTCGATTTCCGAAGCTCTCGTGACGACCAAAGCCGCGGGCCTTGATCTGGCGACCGCATATGAAGCCATACGAATTAGTTCGGGTAACTCGTTCGTTCACGAGACGGAAAGTCAGGTAATTCTCAACGGAAGCAGGGACATCAATTTCACCATGGACCTGGTAGTTAAAGACATCTCGTTGTTTCAGGAAGTTGCGGAACGCGAAGAGGTACCTCTGGAACTCTCGCCATTGTTGATCAAGATCTTTCGCGACGCCGAGCAGAGGTACGGCCCAAGAGAGTGGTCGCCCAACGTCATCCGCCGTCTCGAGGACGCAACAGGCTTGGACATACGAGCCAACGGGTTCCCCGCGCAGATCATCGATCAAGAACCCGAAGCGTTGGGACAAGAGGTCGTTGCAGCTCGCGATTGAACGTACCTGCGTCCTCCCACGAACGCTTCTAGGCTTGGAGCATGTCTAGCGGGCTATCCCAAAGCGCTGTCAGCCTCCTACCTGCGGTCGAGGAGCAGCCGCGCTGCGCGTCGCACGCGCGTTCGATCAACTGCGACCCCTGCGGGAGTGCCCTTTTTGTCGACGCCCTAGTTCTGGTGGAAGTGCCGCTTCCTTGGCCGAAACCGGTTTTCGAACACCCTCTCCTCGAGGGTTTCACCTCCATGGGCGACACTTCGTTGGGGTCGACGAGGGTGCTGGCGGTCGTTCCTGAAGAGAAGCGGTCAGGGATACGGGTGGTTGTGTATCAAAGAGATGAGGTCGGGGTTCAAAGTTGGGGTTTCAGACCCTCCAGCCCGGAGGAACTCACGCATTTCGCCCATCAAATTAAATCAACTCACCCTGAGCAACTCGACACCACGCCCGACGATCTACATCCGCCGGACATTGCGGTCTTAATCTGCACCCAAGGGAGCCATGACGTGTGTTGCGGCGCTGAGGGCCCCAGATTGGTTTCGGAACTAGAGGATCAAGCTCCTGGCCTCGCGATTTTTCGCGTCAGCCACACCGGTGGACACCGATTCGCACCAACCGCTATGACTATCCCAGATGGACGCATGTGGGCCTATCTGGACGCCCAGTCCACACTGTCGATTCTCGAACTCACCGGAAGCCCGAAGGACCTGAGCCGACACTGCCGAGGATGGTGGGGCGCTCCCCCAGGGCCTGGCCAGGTGGCTGAACGAGCAGTGTTCGAACAGATCGGTTGGGACGCCGATGTGATGCCTCGAGAATTGCAGGTCACTGAGACTGAGGCAGGTTGGACGGTGACGGTATCTGTAGCTCTCGATCAGTGGACCGTGGACATCTCTCAAGGACGGGAAATTCCCGAAATTAGCTGCCGGGCGAAGGGGGGAATGCCCGCCAAGTCCGGCTACGAATACACCGTTACCTCCATCGAGTCACCGAATTGAATCCGTAATCAGATTCAAACGAACGAAAACTCAATCACTCCGAGATTGTGATAATCGACTCGGAACCGGTCTCCGGCGCGACAGTCGACCGGCCGGGTGAAGGAACCGCTCAAAACAATCTGCCCGGGCTCCAAAGCGACGCCGTGAGGTGCATAGCGCCTCGCCAACCATGCAACACCTCGCGCTGGGTGTCCGAGCACGGCCGCCGCTACCCCTGATTCTTCGATGCTGCCGTTGCGCTCACACACCGCTGCCACCCAAGGAAGGTCTAGATCCTTTACGTTTTTACGCGAGTCGCCCATGATGATTCCCGCATCAGCCGCGTTATCGGAGATCGTGTCGGTGACGGTTCGGGTAACTCCTGTATGTGGGTGTTGGCGGTAAGAACGAGCGTCGATTAATTCGATTGCGGGGACGACAAATTCCGTGGCCCCGAGAACTTCATCGACAGTCACCTCGGATCCTTCAATGCGTTCACCGATCAGAAAGGCCAACTCCACTTCGATCTTGGGATCGCAGTAACGCGCCACTTCCAGCTCGCAACCGTTGTGGAACAACATGTCATCGAGTAGGTAGCCGTAGTCCGGCTCATCAATATTCATAGCTAATTGCATGGCTCGAGAGGTCAGTCCAATCTTGTGCCCAATGAGTTGCGCGCCACGGTTCATTTCGATCTCCAGCCAAGCACTCTGAATGGCATAGCCATCGTCGATCGTCATGTTCGGATGCTGCACACTTACCGGGTCTATCTGATCGGCTGTTTTTCGAGCCTCGTCATGGAGACGCGCTAAACGCTCGACCTCTGCGTCGTCCAGAGTCCTCAAGTTGTCAGTTCCCCTAGTTTGCTGATCCCATGAGCACCGTAGGCCATCGCTATGTTCTTAGTCTCCATGTAGAACTCAAAGCTGTAGTCACCCCCGTCACGGCCAATGCCGCTGCGTTTGGTTCCTCCAAATGGCGTGGGTAAGTGCCTAACGTTCTGCGAATTCACCCAAACCATCCCCACATCAAGGTCACGCGCAACTCGATGAGCTCGACCGGTATCCCCCGTCCAAAGGTAACCAGCGAGCCCGTAGTCGACATCGTTGGCAATCTGCACTGCCTCTTCCTCATCCGAGAAAGGGATAACGGTTAACGCCGGTCCGAAGATTTCTTCCTGACTCACCCTCATGGAGGTATTCGCCTCCAGAAAGAGCATCGGGGCCACGAAATTTGACTCCGGATCAAATTGTTCATCCCCCACCACAACTCTCGCCCCATCGTCGATTGCCTTATCAAGGTATGACCTGACTTTGGCGCAATGGACAGGGTGAATCAGTGGACCAATTTCCGTCGATGGGTCCAACGGATCGCCGACTCGAAGTCCTTTAACTCGTTCCGTCAAGCGGTCTGCAAACCAGTCATGAACCGTGTCTTGGACGATCAGACGACTGCTGGAGGTGCAGCGTTCCCCATTAAGGCTGTAGATCATGAACACCACGGCATCAAGGGCACGTTCTAGGTCAGCATCATCGAACACCACTACGGGATTTTTTCCCCCAAGTTCGAAGTGAACGCGCTTTAGAGTTGGTGCCCCCTGAGCTTGAATCAAGGATCCAGTGGAAGACTCACCGACGAACGCGATGGCCTTGATTGCCTCGTGTTCGGTGAGCGCTTTCCCCGCGACTTCTCCTATTCCATGAACCACATTCAGCACACCTGCGGGGACTCCCGCGTCATGCGCAATCTCTCCCAGAATTGATGCGGTCAGTGGACTCCACTCCGCGGGTTTATGCACCACGGTGCATCCGGACGCGAGCGCTGGAGCAATTTTCCAAGTCGAAAGCATGAACGGCGTGTTCCAAGGGGTAATAACCCCAACGGGACCGATGGCACGCCTCGTCGAATAGTTGAGATGTGTTGGTGTCGGCATGGCGTCGCCGTCAAGCGCGCCTGGCGCAGCATCGGCGAAGTATCGAAAATTTTCTGCGCCGCGGATTGCAGCCGAACTCATAAACCGAATCGGTTGGCCAGTATCAACACTTTCCACCGCCGCTATTTCGTCTGCCCGTTCAACAATGAGATCGGCCACACGATGCAAAATTCTCTTTCGCTCGCCAGTTGGACAAGACACCCAGTCTCCAAATGCTGCCGCCGCGGCGTCAGCAGCCAACGAGATTTCACTTGACTCCCCAGCCGCAACATGGCCAAGTGACGTCTTATCGATGGGCGAAAAGTTTTCAAATGTCGAAGATGAAGCGCTTGGAACACGTTCACCGTTGATCAAGTGCAATACCGGGGCGCTCACAAATTTCGCGAGGGCTTCTTTCGCTATAGCTCTGTTCTCCTCAACCGATCGGGATGAACTCACCTCAACTCCTCGTGGTGATCTCGAATCGAGTTGTCGTTAATCCTCATCGCGGGCTCAATTGCCTGTACTTCAACACTGACCGCCATTGGTTCTCGCTGTTGGATTGGACCCAACACTTTCGAGCATGCTTCTGCCAGAAGGTCCCGAACCTGCAAAAGTGATTCCCGCCCTCTTTCGCCGTTGAGCCGAGCCACCACTGCCACAAACATGTTTCGAGGATCGCCGTTGGCTACTAGGTACTGCTCACGCTTCATGGCGCGGGTTCGAAGTCCCGCTAGCGGGACCGAAGAGTGTGACGCGGCGGCGCTATGCAAAGATTCGAGCACGACTGCAATGTCAATGTGGTCTTCAAGATTCGCTGAATACTCGACGACTATGTGAGGCATTGATTCACTTCCCGCTCAGCGCTCTAACGCGGCCTTGCAATTTGCGTAACATGTTACCAACTGCTGGTAGGGAGGTTCTCTCATGAAATTCATCACCTGTCGCCACGGACGCAGAACCACTTGGGGCGCTGTTACTCAAGACGGCGAGGGAGTGGTCGATTTGGGTCGACGCTTTCCCGAGGTTGCCGACCTGAGTGCAGCGCTGGAGGTCGATCGTCTCAGCGAAGCACGCGATGCCGCTGGTTGGGCCGAAGCCGATTTTCCGCTCTCAGAAGTGACTTTCGATCGAACGATCCCACATCCTAAGAAGATTTTTTGTATCGGGGTGAACTATGGCGGCCGAGCTGGCGAATACGCGGATTCGAGCTCGAGTAGTAACCCCAGCGTCTTCGTGCGCTTCCCCGAGTCGTTGACTGGACACGGCCAGGGACTCGTGAGGCCACCAGAAAGCGAACAACTCGACTATGAGGGAGAAATTGTCGCTGTAATCGGAAAGCGGGGACGGCGTATCCCGCGACAAGAAGCCCGCGAACACATCGCAGGGCTGACTCTCGGTAACGAGGGAACTATTCGTGACTGGCTGCGACACGCAAAATTCAATGTCACCCAGGGTAAGAACTGGGAAAGATCGGGCTCAATGGGGCCGTGGTTGGTCACACTTGATGAGATCGGCGACTTCGAAGATCTTCGTCTTCAAACTCGGGTTAACGGACAGCTGAGGCAAGATGACAGCCCCGCCACGATGGCCTTTCCGATCGAGTACCAGATCGAATATCTGTCCACATTTATCACCCTCGAACCCGGCGACGTGATTTACACGGGGACACCGACCGGGGCGGGGGCCCGACTCGATCCACCTGTTTGGCTAGTTCCGGGCGACGTGGTTGAAGTGTCGGTCGAAGGTATCGGAACTCTCACGAACACAATTGAAGACGAGAGGGTGTCATGACCCAAACTCTTCGGCGATTCGAACGGTCGCTACCTATGGCGTTAATGCGCGCCAGAGAGGCGGTAATGCGCGAATTTCGGCCTCGCCTAGCCGCACACGAGCTCACCGAGCAACAATGGCGCGTCCTGCGAGCGTTGAGTGCCTTCGAAAAACCGCTCACGACAAGGGAACTCAGCGAAATGACATTCCTCCTCGGTCCCTCGCTTTCGCGAATAACCGCGAATCTTTCCGAACGCGGTTGGGTGCGACGTTCTCCACATCCGACTGATCAGAGAAGCAACCTGTTGAATCTCACGAAGCTCGGCGAGACTTTGGTTTCTCAGGTCGCAACGGGGAGCGAGGAGGGTTACGCGGCAATTGAAACCCGTTTCGGGGTAGATCGATTGGAGTTACTTCACCAGCTGTTGGATGATTTAGCCGCGGCGCAAAGCATTCGAGGGTCCTAATGTTTAAAGAGTTGAAGCTGCTGAGGGGGAAGAGGCTGTGAGCGCACCACTAGACGGCATACGCGTTATCGAGTTTGCGAACTTCGCTGCCGCCCCGTCAGCCACAGCAATTATGGCCGACCTAGGCGCCGAGGTAATCAAGGTCGAAGCCATCGGAGGTGATCCGATCCGAGGCCTGATGAAGCAGGCACAAGTGGGCGACGGCCAACACAACCCTGACCATCCTTTTCAATTCATCAACCGAGGCAAGAAGGGAATAGAACTCAACCTTGACACCTCTCAGGGAGCTGATATCGCCCGCCAATTGATTGCCCATTGCGACGTCGTCGTCATGAATCTCCTAAAGGAGCGGCGCGAACGTTTCGGGCTTGACACTGACGATCTATTTCAAATCAAACCTGACCTCGTAATCGGTTTGTTGTCCGGATACGGCGAAGTCGGCGAAGAAACGAACCGTCCGGGCTATGACGTGACGGCCTTTTTCTCGCGATCAGGTGTCTACGGTGGCGGCATTGCTCCTGACGGCGCTCCACCTCACGCGCGTCCAGGTTCGGGTGACCACACGACTTCCCTAGCGCTATTTGGGGCATTGATGACCGGCTTACGATCGCGCGACGTGACTGGAGAAGGACAAGTCGTTGAGGCTTCCTTGTTGCGGACGGCAACATGGACTATCAGTCTCGATCTGGTGACCTCGCTGGTTGATGGCCGGCCCGCGTACGACCGGCCGAGAGAGAACGGTCTCTCGGCGATGTTGGAAGCGTTCCAGGCTTCGGACGGACGTTGGCTCCAATTTGCTATGCCCGACACAGGGGATGCTTGGGAACGATTTTGTAAAGCGTTGGATAGAGAAGATCTCCTAGAAAGAGACGATTTTTCTACTGGCCGTCTCAGGTATCAGAACATGTCTCAGCTAGTCGCGACCCTCGATGAGAGTGTCGGTTCGATGCCGGCGGATCACTGGACACCGAGGCTTGACGAACATAGGTGCATTTGGGCGCCAATCAATGATTCGGCGGCAGCTGTCAAAGATCCTCAAGTGCGCGCGACCGGCGCGTTCGAGACGATTCATCACCCCGTCGTTGGTGATTTCGAGACCGTAGCTGCACCCTTCCGAATGCACGACACACCCAACGTTGGGGTGAAGGGTCCAGCGCCGGAAAAAGGGGAGCACACCGCTCAAGTACTGCGTGAGCTTCTTGACTTAAATGATGAAGAGATCAATGCACTCGAGTCTGATGGGGTTGTCCACCGAGGCTAGGTGGAAGGCTTAGCGTGATTTCAATGGCTGATTTCATCTATCAAACCGGGTTCGGGAACCAGTTCGAAACTGAAGCAGAACCGGGCGTATTGCCTGTCGGTCAGAATTCACCGCAAAAGGTGAAAGGTGGCCTCTACACCGAACAAATAACAGGCACAGCATTTACCGCTCCGCGGAATTCTATGCGTAGAAGTTGGGTATATCGGATGCGGCCATCGGTTCGGCACTTCAGCAATTTGCAGCCAATCGACAACGGTTTGATTCGAACAGGCCCCGATCACGAGGGGACACCAGTTCCCACTCAGCTCCGGTGGGACCCTTTTCCCGCATCTTCGCTCAACCAAAACTGGCTTACCGGGCTATCAACCGTCGCAACCAACGGCGACAGCGAGATGCAGGCCGGGGGGGCCGTCCATCACTTCGTCGCAACCCAATCCATGGAAGACCTGGCCTTCGTCGACACGGACGGCGAGTTAATGCTCGTCCCCTATGAGGGTCGTCTCGTAGTGCGAACTGAACTGGGTCAGTTGGGCGTCGCGCCCGGATATCTCGCGGTCATTCCTCGGGGGGTCAAGTTTGCTATCGATCTCGTCGACTCAACGGCAAGAGGCTACGTTTGCGAAAATTATGGGGCAGCGTTCGATCTTCCAGAGCACGGTTTGCTAGGTCCTGACGCCAACGCGTTACCAAGAGATTTCGAGTATCCGGTAGCAAAATATGACGGCAGCGAAAGCGCCACGAGACTCGTCGCGAAAATAAGTGGCCGGTTGTATGCGACTGATCTGGAACACTCTCCGTTTGACGTCGTCGCCTGGCACGGGAATTTGTCACCGTACCGTTACGAATTGCGACGCTTTTGTGCGGTCGGACCAGTGATTTTTGACCACCCTGACCCTTCAATATGGACGCTTCTTTCCTCGGCTTCCGATTCACCGGGAACAGCCAACATGGACTTCATCTTGTTCCGAGAGCACTGGCGAGTGGCGGAGCACACATTTCGACCGCCGTGGTTTCATTCGAACGTGATGAGCGAACTCATGGGGCTCATAGAGGGAATCTACGATGCGAAGGCCGAGGGATTTCTTCCGGGCGGAATTTCGATTCATAATTCCTTCATTCCTCATGGCCCTGACAGTGCGGCTTACGAAGCTGCAACTCAGGCAGACTTGGGTCCCGTAAAAGGACCTGACGCTCTCGCAATAATGTGGGAGTCCCGTTACCGGTGGTCCCCGACCCCTTGGGCAATGTCTTTGCCTGAATTGCAAGACGACTACGCCGACAGATGGGCAAATCTCGGTCGCGAATACAGCTAGGCGAAAACCCCGCCTGAGGTTGCAAGCGGTGTCCGTTCGATCGAGAAAAGGTCGTCGGGAATATCCGGATCGAAGGGAGCTTCCGCTCCAGTAATCGCGCGTGCCACCATCGCTCCGATACCAGGCGCCAACTTGAACCCGTGCCCACTAAATCCATTGGCCAACCACAGCCCCGGTATTTCGCTCGGCCCCACAATTGGATGGCTGTCTTGCTCATTAATGGTGTACAGGCCGCATGTTCCAGTCGTCGTACCGACATGTCTGACGCCGGGTGCCCGATGTTGAAAGGCAGCCAAAGTTGTCTCAACGCATTCCCTATCTGGGTATGTGCTGAAGTTGTCGGGGTCATTCGTCGGTTCCATAAAACGAGGAACTTCGGGAGATACTAGGAGGATCTGTTGGCCACTTCGTTCGAGTCGGTAGCAGCCGTCAGTACTACCGTCGAAAGTAATGGGCAATCTGGGATCGGTCTCGGCCCATTCTCTTAACACCAGTTGCACGCGTGTCGGAGTCAACGTCCATCTCCTTTGCGCGCCTGCCTTTTCATTGATCTGGTTGCACCAAGGCCCGGCTGCGTTGATTACCAATCCGCAACGCACCTCTTCACCGCTATCTAACAGCACTCCGGTAACGCGGCCCTCGTCAGTCACCACGTCTGCTACCCCAACACCGAAAAGGACTTCAACTTTTTCTTTCTTCGACGCGGCAATCAGATCTGCGTTTGCGCCTGCTGGGTCGGCAATCCCGGCTTCAATTTCGTACAGAAAGGATTTACCCTGTCGGCATTGATGCTTATTGAGGGCCTCAAAGTCGATGGGTTCGACGCACAAGTCGAGCTCAGGCCACCGATCTAACACGTCGCTCGCGGAAAGGATTTCCACGGCAACACCGTTGCTTTGCAGTCTTTTGTACTCAGCTGCAAGTTGGTCAGCGGTCCGATCAAAAATCCAGAGCGCCCCCAGTTCGGTGTAATCACTGATCGGCTCCGGAAGGCCTGTAAATTCACTCCAAGATCGATATGCCAACTGGCTGCAATATGCCAGCCGCACCACTTCGGGAACCGTATATCGGCATCGGGAAATTGCTACCGAAGCGCCGGTGGAGCCGGTCGCCGGCCCGGCAGCTTTATCGACGACAAGAATTTTCATATGGCTACGGCGAGCAATTTGATACGCAACAGAGGAACCAATGATTCCGGCGCCGATAACGACTACGTCAACATCGGCTCGCTGCGTGGACTCCATATCGCAAGTCTTACCCACATCTCGGCGTCGAATCAGCAAAGCTTCAGCTACTGGAATTAATCCAACTCATGACGGAACGATGTAGAGGGCTTCCGTCAAGGGTTACCGAGAAGAGTTTCAATCTGTTCCGCGACTTCTTCAGCAGTTCGTCCGTCAGTGTCGATTTGTTGAAATTGGCTGTACGCCTCAAGTCGTTCTTCGTATAGACGGCCAAGTTCAGTTTCGTGAGAACCCGCTAAAAGGGGCCGCGCAGGGCCATTCTCATCAGCTAAAAACCGACGTTTGATCTCCTGAATAGACGCTGTCAGGCAGAACACTTCCCCGGTTGAGCCAAGTGCCCTAGCGCAGGTTGAGTCGAGCATCATGCGGCCGCCGGTGGCGATCACGAGACCATCGCTCCCTTCAAGTTCTAACGCTATTTTGCGCTCCATTTCCCTAAAAGCTATTTCTCCTTGAGTCGCGAAAATTTCTTCGATTGGACCATGTCGCTGAACGATTAATTCGTCAGTATCTCTAAAAGACATGTGTCGTCGAGCAGCTAACAGACGGCCGACGGTTGACTTTCCTGTCGCCATGAAGCCGGTCAACACGACGTTCGGTTTGAGGGCACCCACAGCTAACAGCGTAGGGGGAAGCTCAACTTGAGGATCTATTGATTTCTCGGGCACCCTGTGTGCTGTGTCTGTTGGAGAGTACGTGCTTGCCCTTGTGGTCTTAGCAATTGGTTGCGGCGTGCAATCGACATTGGGTATAGGCGCGGCTTTAGTCGCTGGTCCCACTTTGATCGCTATCGATTCGTCGCTGTTGCCGGGACCGATGCTGCTCATGGCGATGGTCGTCAATATTCGAAACGCCGTCGGAGATAGAGGGTTTACCGATGTCGGCGCTTGGAAGAGAGCTGTCGTCGGTGCGCCCATCGGCCTAGGCGGGGGGATCATCGTTCTCTCTTTATTGGACGCGGGCGCGCTCGCTATTGCGGTGAGTTCTTTCGTTCTGGCAGCAGTCGCTTTGCAGTTAGTCGGTCTTCGACCTCCGGTCGGGACATTTTCTCAGTATTTGGCTGGCGCGGCGACAGCGTTCTCTTCAACCGTCGCCGCGCTTCCCGGACCTATGTTCGTGATCTTTCACGGGCACCGGAATGCGGGGACCGTACGTGGAACCATGGCCAGCTTCATGCTGGTAGCAACCCCGGCAATCTTGGTGGTCCTTGCGTTTGACGGACGGTTTGAGTTGCGACACCTGTCCCTCGCGTTACTGCTCTGCCCAGGAATGTTCTTCGGGCTCGCATTGGGTCGAGCGCTCCGTCCAAGAGTCAGCGGGCGTTGGTTTCGCGTCGTAATCCTGAGCGTCGCAGCGTCGAGTGCCCTCCTGGTGATGATTCGTGAAATAGCTTTCTGACTTCTAATAGAGCTCACCGCGGATTCCAGCGGCTAGCTCTTCTTCGTCCCAATATCCGATCATGATGCCTCGTTTGGCGGTGCCACCAGGCGCGGCCGTAGCCTTGATTCTTTCGTCGCTGTACGTGGTGTCGTGATGCCGTCCACGGAACCATTCGAAGAGTTGTTCATGGAGCTCGGCCACGAGTGAACCAAGGCTCGGGTCATCGAGACGGTCGTGTTGTTCGTTGGGGTCTTCATCGAGGTCGTACAAGAGATTCGAGCCCACTTCACTCAGCACATACTTGTATCGAGTATTCCGAAGCATTGTGGCCCGTCGGCGCCTCGGTTCGTTCGTCGGTCCTAAGTGATTAGACATCTCTAAGAATCCCCAATCAGCTTCACAGATAGCGAATTCTCGTTGAGTGCCGCTTTCGCCGTGAAGAACGGGTAGCAACGACTCTCCCTCAAGCCATTGCGAACGGGTCACGTTCTCCCCTCCTAACGCCTCAACAAACGTCGGTAGCAAATCGACCGCCTCAACTAACTCGTTTGACGTCGTACCTCGAGTGACGTCCGCTTCGGAGCGGGGATCGACGATGATCATTGGTACCCGCACAACCTCTTCATTGATCCAATCTTTCTCACCCATCCAGTGATCGCCCATGTACTCGCCGTGATCGGAAGTAAAGACGATGAGAGTGTCGTCGGACCGCCCAAGGTGTTGTAGTTCGCTGAATAGCCGACCTAGATGGTCATCGATCTGCTTCACCAACCCCAAATAGGTAGGGAGGACCAGGTTGCGCGCCTCGGGCCGAGACATGGCCCTGCCGATGCGAGATTGTTGCATCGCGCGGATAACTGGGTGCGTCGTTTGACGCTCGGCTTCGGTTCTATTTGGTGTTGGCATCTCCTCTCCGGAGTACAGGTCGTGGTAGGGAGCAGACACCACGTAAGGCCAGTGAGGTTTGATGTAGCTCAGATGGAGGCACCAGCGTTCATCGCCTGCTCGTCGAATGAACTCGATAGCGCGATCGGTCATGTAGGCAGTTTCAGAAAGTTCGTCGGGGACGATGGCTGGAAACGGAGCAGACCGCAGTAACCACCCCGAACAAAGGTTTCCGTTCGCATCGATGACGCTGTTTGCCGCTGTGTGCCAGGGATTGTCACCTTCGAACCCGTGGGAGCGCAGAAATTCGTTGTACGGGAGATCTATAGGCACTCGAGAGTCTGGATGTAAGCCGTCATCATGCTCTTCGGCGTCAAATCCGCATTCAGAAAGGAAGGTCCATTCGGGCGAGTTAACAGGGATGGCTAGTCGCGCGCGCTCTGCCTCATCCGAAGCCATATGAGTCTTACCTACTAAAACGCTGCGGACGTCCAGCTCCCGTAAGTGATCGCCCATAGTTTTCTGGGTGACTTCTAAGGGCACCTGATTCCACCTCGACCCGTGACTGACGACGTACCGGCCGGTGTAGTAGCTCATTCGAGACGAACCGCACACCGCTCCATTAACGAAAGCCCGTTCAAATCGGACGCCTCTTTCGGCTAGACGGTCGATGTTTGGGGTTTCAAGGAAGGGGTGACCAGAGCATCCCAGCGCGTCCCACCTCAGTTGATCACACATGATGAAAAGTACGTTGCGAAGTGCAGCGTCGGGAATGTTGCCGTCCATTTCGTTCATCGGTCATGAACCTCGATGACGTCGCGATTTAGTTCTTTTATTGACCCGATGCCTGATAAGGCCATCGTGTGTTCTACGCCGGCTCGCAAGAAGTCCAGCACCCATTCGACGCCCTGTTCGCCCGCAGCCGCGAGGGCGTAAAAGTACGCTCGCCCAATCATGCATGCGTCAGCCCCTAAAGCTAAGGCTTTCACAATGTCGCTCCCTCGCCTCACTCCCCCATCACAAATGATGGAGGTGCGGCCGCCGACGGCATCGGCCACTGGCGCCACGAGATCAATCGGCGCGGGCGCAAAATCGAGTTGCCGGCCGCCATGGTTGGAGAGGATCACTCCGTCTAATCCAACGTCAACCGCAATTTCCGCGTCTTCTACCGTTTGTACTCCCTTGATCATCATCATCCCAGACCAGTTCTCTCGGAACCATTCGATGTCCTTCCACGACAATGACGGGTCGAATTGGCTGTTGATGTAGTCAGCGAGTGTGACCGGTGTGGAGCCGTCTCCGACAGTGGCGCTGCCTCTCACATTCGCGAATTGAATCGGTTCAGCACGCAGAAAATCAAGTGTCCATCTGGGGTGACGTAATCCATCGATCAACGTGCTGAGGCCGACTTGGGGAGGAAGACTGAAACCGCGCCGGATGTCTCGTTCTCGTCGTCCCAAGACGGCCGTGTCGACCGTGATCATGATTCCTTCGAACCCGGAGGCGGCCGCTCGTTCGAGCATTTCTTTTAGTAGAGGTTTGTCGCGCCACACATACACCTGAAACCATTTTCGGCCGTCATTAACGGCGGCTATTTCTTCCATCGAGCGCGTCCCCATGGTTGATAGCGAATATGGGATGCCTGCCCGCTCGGCAGCGCGTGCCACAGCCAATTCTCCTTGGCTGTGTGCGATCCGGTCGAAACCGGTGGGCGCAATCATGAGCGGTACTGGTACTTCGCTACCTAACAGATTGGTGGTGGTGTTAATCGAAGTCACATCCCGCAAAACTCGGGGGCGGAAGTAGTAATTGTTGTATGCAGACACGTTCGCTTCGGCGGTGACCTCATCTTGAGCGGCCCCATCGATGTAATCGAAACAACCAGCGGGCAGCCGCTTTTTGGCCATAGCTCTAAGGTCCTCGACGTTGGCTGCCTTAGACAAACTTCGAACCGAGCGATCGCGTTCATATGTTCGGAAACGAACAACCGATCGCAGCGTACTGATCATGCCCACAAGGAGCCTCCGGTCTTGAATCGACTCAGTCAACCCTAGAATCTGGACTGGTGAGCTTGTACTACGTGCAGAAGTTTCTGTTTGAACTCAACCGCGACGAGGCTTTCCAAGCCGAGTACGCGGAAGATAGACGCTCCGCGCTCGCCGGGTTCGATCTGACCGACGAGGAGCAGGACGCTCTGGTCGAACCCAACATAGGATTGCTTTTCCATCTCGGAGTAAACGGTCAGATTCTGATGCACTTTGCGGCTCTGCATTCGATTGAATGGCAGGACTATCTGCAACGTATGCGGGACGGATTGGACACCCATGGGCCCGTCCGAGAGGGCGTGTACGCGGTAACAGGATACGAGGGCGTCGACGCGCACTCCGGGCGCTTGGGGCAACTCAGCCGCATTGAAGAGGGGAACTGAACGATGTCTTTGGTTTTCGCGGGTGTCTGCAGTCATGCGCCCGGAATTGTGGGTCGAGCCGATCTAGCCGATCCATCTGCAAAGAACCGTTTGTACGAAGCGTTTGACGGCATGCGAGAACGTCTCGAGGCCAGCGAGCCCGATGCCCTCGTTGTTGTCGCGGCGGAGCATTTCGCGAACTTTTTCATGAACAACATGCCTAGCTTCGCCATGGGAATGGCGGACTACTACGAAGGTCCGATAGAGAACCCTGAATGGTTGGGAATACAGAAAACCCGAATTCCCGGTGATCGGTCGCTGTCGGAACGTCTAATTCAGAAAGTGATGGAAAGAACCGACGTCAGTTACGCCGAAGAATGGAAATTCGATCATGGGATAATGGTGCCCCTACATTTCTTGACTCCGAGCTACGACGTTCCAGTCATTCCCGCGAATATCAACTGCCAAGGCCCGCCTCTCGCTCCTTTGCATCGAGCGTGGACGTTCGGACAGGCGTTACGTGAGGCAGCTGACTCGGTTCCAGAACGTATCGCCCTGATTGGCACCGGCGGAATCAGTCACTGGCCCGCAACTCCCGATAGCGGGAAGATCAACGAAAGCTGGGATCGCCAGTTTCTTGATGAATGGTCACGTTGCGACAAAGCGGCGATGCTTTCTTACAGCGACCAACAGTCCTATCTGGACGCGGGACAGGGGGCGTTCGAAATTCGAACATTTATGACCGTCTCCGCGGCGACCGAGGGAGCACCGGGCATCGTCCACTTCTACGAACCAATTCCGATCTTTGCGGTTGGCTGCACCATCGGCACGGTGGATCTGGCCGCTTCTCCACTACCGTCAACTATCGATTAGAACCATTCATCCAGCCGAGACACTTACCACCATGCCAACCACTCAGGAACTCCTAGAGCGTTACCGAGCTGTGATGCCCTCGTTCGTCAACCCCCTATACGAGACACCTATCTCCATTGACCATGGTGAGGGTGGGTACGTATGGGATCTTGAAGGCAACAAATACCTTGACTTTTTCGGCGGCATTTTGACCACGATGATTGGACACTCGGTTCCTGAGGTCGTGGCAGCCGTTCAAGAACAAGCCACAAAAGTTATGCATACCTCGACTTTGTACCTCAACGAACAAGTGGTGGCTTTCGCAGAAGAAGTTGCCGCTGTCTCGGGTATCCCTGACGCCAGAGTGCTCTTTACTACGTCGGGATCTGAGGCCAACGACACTGCCATTTTGATTGCTACGAATTACCGTCGATCAAACCAAGTTCTTGCCATGCGCAACAGCTACCACGGGCGTTCCCCTACGGCACAAGCAGTTACCTCTCATCGCAGTTGGTTAACAAGTAGCTACAACGGACTCGACGTCCATTTTGTTCAAGGCCCGTACCGTTTAAGAAGTCCGTTCCGGGATCTGGATGATGAAGCCTTCACTCAGGCTTGCGTTTCGGACCTCGTACAGCTTCTCGATATGACGGATGCCGGGGGCTTCGCCGCTCTTATCGCTGAGCCCATTCAAGGCGTCGGAGGATTCGCAACCCCTCCCGACGGCTTTTTTGGTGCAATGCACAAAGTGCTATCCGCCCACGAAATTCTCTTCATTAGCGACGAAGTACAAACCGGCTGGGGACGAACCGGTGACCATTTTTGGGGGTACGAAGCCCATGGAATTGTGCCCGACATTCTTACTTTCGCGAAAGGCGTCGGGAACGGCATAACGCTCGCTGGTTGTGTCGCGCGCGCCGACATAATGAATGTTCTCGACCGCACCTTGTTCACTACCTTTGGCGGCAACCCACTTTCGGTGGCGGCCGGTCGAGCAACTTTGAAGTACGTCAAAGACCACGATCTACAGGCAAATGCTGCGCGTCGCGGCAAAGAGATGAGCGAACTTCTCGTCGGTGAATGCGACGCCGCGGACTGGGTCGGCGAGCTACGCGGTAAAGGCCTTATGCAAGCCATCGAATGCGTTCAGCCCGGCGGCTTGGAGCCTAATCCGACAGCCGCTGCGCGTCTGATTGAAGTCTGTAAAGACAACGGGCTGTTGGTAGGCAAAGGCGGTTTATACGGGAACGTGATCCGCCTCACTCCCATGTTGAACATTACCGAAGCTGAAATGACGGAGGGATGCGGCATACTTGCCGCTGCGATCCGGTCGATCAACGGTTGAGTGTTTCCGCGTACGCGCGAACCATTGATTCGAGATCGGCATCGGCAGGCAGACCTAGCTCGCGTCCCCTGCGGTCATCCAAAGCGGCTGGCCAACTCCGCACCAGCGCGTCTACGTCGGGGTCGTACTTCATTTCCACCAAGCTCCGCGCCTTCGGGCCGCCGACTTCTTCCAAGACCGCCAACATCTCCGAGACAGTTGCACTCAGGCCTGGGACCCCAACCGCTCGGTCAGGGCCAAGGTCGTCGCCATCGATGTCGGCCAACATCTGAATACATGTGGCTGTGTTTTGGGCAGACCCCACCACCATGATTGTCTCCTCGCCTACCGGCACCACGCTCGGCAGTCCGTTTAGAGGCTCTCGAAACATCCCCGACGCGAAACCCGAAGCTGCCGCATTCGGAGCGCCAGATCTGACGATGACGGTGGGTAGCCTCGCTGAACGCCCATCGATGTGGCCTTTTCGAGTCGCGTCGTTAATTAACAATTCACCAATTGCTTTTGTCGCACCGTATGTACCCG